>Ga0105239_10004279_pt1 | contig 17127 bp, 16 predicted proteins | sample KBSC44metaG_FD_92761 | JGI IMG/M metagenome (GOLD analysis project Ga0105239, IMG submission 92761) | Corn rhizosphere microbial communities from Kellogg Biological Station, Michigan, USA - KBS C4-4 metaG | ecosystem: Host-associated > Plants > Roots > Rhizosphere > Soil | place: Michigan, USA...
GCGGAAGTGGTTCTCACGCTTCCGCTTCGACAGAAGCTCGCACGAGAAAAAGGGACAGTGGATGAGCAAGAACGGATCGCCGCAAACGACGTCTGAAATCCTGATCGTCGACGACGAGGAAGATATCCGGGATCTGATTTCCGGAATCCTGAAGGACGAGGGCTACGAGACCCGCGTCGCGGGCGACGGCGACAGTGCGCTGCAGGCCGTGCGCGCGAGGCGGCCGCAACTCGTCGTGCTCGACATCTGGCTGCAGGGCAGCCGCCTCGACGGCATCCAGATCCTTGAGGTCCTGAAGCGGGAGCAGCCCGACCTGCCGGTGGTGATGATCTCCGGCCACGGCACGATCGAGACCGCCGTCGCCTCGATCAAGAAGGGCGCCTACGATTTCATCGAGAAGCCGTTCAAGGCCGACCGGCTTATTCATGTCGCGGGACGCGCGCTGGAAGCCGCGCGTCTCAAGCGCGAGGTGCGCGAGCTTCGTTTGAAAACCGGCGACGATTCCGATCTGGTCGGCCAGTCCTCGGCAATCTCGCAGCTTCGCCAGCTTGTCGACAAAATCGCCCCTACCGGCAGCCGTGTGCTGATCAATGGCGGTCCGGGCGCCGGCAAGGAAGTGGTTGCGCGGCTGATCCATGCCCGCTCGCGGCGGTCCGGAAACGCGTTTGTGGCGATCAATTGCGCGACGATGGAGCCTGACCGGATCGAAGCCGAATTGTTCGGCGTCGAAAGCAGCGACGGCCCGCGCAAGATCGGCCTGCTCGAACTCGCCCACAACGGCACGCTTTACCTCGATGAAGTCGCCGACATGCCGCTAGAGACGCAGGGCAAGGTTCTGCGCGTGCTGGTCGATCAGACGTTCACCCGCGTCGGCGGAACGCAGCGCGTCCAGGTCGATGCGCGCGTCATCACGAGCGCCACAAGCGATCTGCGCGCCGAGATCGCGGACGGCCGTTTCCGCGAAGACCTCTATCACCGGCTGAACGTGGTGCCCGTGCGCGTGCCGTCGCTGGCGGAACGCCGCGACGACATTCCGCTGCTGGTCGCGCATTTCATGAAGCATCTTTCCGCGACTTCCGGCCTTGCGATGCGCGAGATCGGCGACGACGCGATGGCGATGCTCCAGGCGCACGACTGGCCCGGCAATGTCCGCCAGCTCCGCAACATCGTGGAGCGTCTGCTCATTCTCGCGAGCGACGACGCGGCGCAAGCGATCTCCGCCGATCTTCTTCCCGCCGATCTGGGCGCGAACTCGCCTTGGGGCGGGCAGGGGCGCGGCGATCTTGTGATCTCCATGCCGCTGCGCGAAGCCCGCGAGATTTTCGAACGGGACTATCTCGTGGCGCAGATTAACCGCTTCGGCGGCAACATCTCGCGCACCGCTGCGTTCATCGGGATGGAGCGTTCGGCCCTGCACCGCAAGCTCAAATCGCTCGGCGTCGGCGGCGGCAACGGCCGCGAGCAGCAGTTCAACGCCTGATCCGCAGAGAGGGTTTGTGCGGCCATCACGACGGCAATGCTTCGCAGCTCTTCCGGCTGCGGGGCTTGGCCTTTTTCTAAGCGGTCGAGCGATGGCCAGCACACGCGCAAAAGCCGGAATCCAGCTTTATACTTTGCGCGCGGCGATGGCTGAGGACGTCGCTGCAACGCTCAAGCGCGTCGCCGCTATCGGGTATGCGGAGCTGGAGTTCGCGGGCTATTTCGGCAAGCGGCCTTCGGAGATACGCCGGATGGTGGCCGATCTCGGCGTGACGGCGCCAAGCTCACACGTGGACGCGCTAGCGGCCCGCGATGCACCTTTGCCGCTGATCGATGGCGCACTGGAAGCCGGTCACAAGATTCTGGTCATCGCGTGGACGCCGCCCGAGACCCGAAAGACTCTCGACGATTGGAAAGCGTGGGCGGATGTCTGCAATCGCTTCGCGGCTGCGTGCCACAAGGCGGGACTCAGGTTCTGCTATCACAATCACAATTTCGAGTTTCAACCGGTCGACGGCCAGCTTCCCTATGATGTTCTGCTATCGCGAACCGATCCCGCGCTGGTGCAGTTCGAACTCGATCTCTATTGGGCGAAGCTCGGTGGGGCCGATCTTGGCACGCTGCTGTCGCAGCATCGCGGCCGCTTCCCGATGTGTCATGTGAAGGACATGACGGCGTCGGGCGCGATGGTCGATGTCGGGCAGGGAACGATTGATTTCAAAGCGCTGTTCGCGCGGCCGGACATCGCGCCGTTCGAGCATTATTTCTTCGAGAACGACGATGCGAAATCGCCTTTTGAATCGGCGGAAATAAGCTACAAGGCGCTCACCGCTATTCTGGATTCGCTGCCCGAAAGACACTGATCATGCCTGCCCAACCATCAAGCCGCTGGCCCCATCGCGCGCCGCCGGGACGCACGGCCTATGTGAATGGCCGCTACGTCCCCCATGGCGAGGCCGGCGTTCATATCGAAGACCGCGGGCTTCAACTCGGCGACTCCATCTACGAAGTCTTCGCGATCCTTAAGGGCCGCATTCACGACCAGGAAGAACATCTCGACCGTCTGGAACGCTCGCTGCGCGAAATCCAGATGGCGATGCCGGTCGGGCGCGCGGCGTTGAAAGTCATCATGCGCGAACTGGTGCGGCGCAATCGCGTGCGCGACGGCTTTCTCTATCTTCAGGTTTCGCGCGGCATGTTCAAGCGCGACCATCCGATCCCGAAAGAAAACCAGCGTCCGACCGTGATGCTGACGGCACGGCCATTCGACGCCGAGGGTGCCGCGCGGCGGCAAACGGACGGCATCGCGGTCGTCACCCAGAAGGACATCCGCTGGGGCCGGCGTGACATCAAGACGACGCAACTCCTGCCCAACCTTCTCGCCAAGACCGAAGCGCGGCGGGCCGGCGGCTATGAGGCCTGGCTGGTGGACGATTCCGGCTTTGTGACTGAGGGCGCCTCGACCAACGCCTGGATCGTGGACAAGGACGGACGGCTCATCACCCGCGAACTCACCAACGCCATCCTGCCGGGCGTGACGCGGCGCGTCATCCTGGAGGCGGCGGCAGAGGCGCAATTGCCTGTCCTGGAACGCCAATTCACGCCCGACGATGCGAAGGCGGCACGCGAAGCGTTTATCTCGTCTGCCTCCGGCGCGGCCGTGCCGGTCGTGTCCATCGACGGCGTCACCATCGGCGACGGACGGCCGGGGCCGCTGACGAAGCGGATCGGCGAACTCTACCGGCACATATCTGACCTGCGCGCGGCTGCGGCGGATCGTCCGGGTTAGCCCCTTTCGCGAACGCAGCATTGGGTCCTATGCTTGGAATCAACTGCTTCGCGGGGCGCGTGGGGCAGGCCAAGAACCAAGTGGGGGCTACCCATGAGCGAAAAACAACAAAACCTGCAGGACACCTTTCTCAACGCTGTGCGTAAGAGCAAATCGTCGGTGACGATTTTCCTCATCAACGGCGTGAAGCTTCAAGGGAATATCACGTGGTTCGACAATTTTTGCGTGTTGCTGAGGAGGGACGGGCAAGCTCAGCTCGTCTACAAGCACGCGATCTCGACCGTCATGCCGATGGGGCCGATCCAGCTCATGGACGCCGAGACCGCGGTCGAGACCGCCTGACCTCCAAACCGGCCGATACGGCCTTGCGGACCGCCTTCGTGCTTCATATCGAGCCGAAGACGCGAAAAGCCGCGCTTGATCGCGATGCCCAAGCGCGGCTCGCCGAAGCCATCGGGCTGACGCGCGCCATCGGGCTCGAGGTGATCGCAAGTCATATCGCGCCGCTGGCCCGGCCCGTGCCTGCAACGTTGATCGGCAGCGGCAAGGTCGAGGAGATCGCAGCGGAAGCGCGCGCGCTCGAACCAACGGTGATCGTGGTCAATGCGCAGCTCTCGCCGATCCAGCAGCGCAATCTGGAGAAAGCGTGGAACACAAAGGTGCTCGACCGGACCGCGCTGATCCTCGAGATCTTCGGCGAACGCGCCAGTACCAAGGAAGGCCGGCTGCAGGTCGAGCTTGCGCATTTGACCTATCAGCGCTCGCGGCTGGTGCGGTCGTGGACCCATCTCGAGCGGCAGCGCGGCGGCTTCGGCTTCCTGGGCGGTCCCGGTGAAACCCAGATCGAGACCGACCGCCGCCTGATCGGCGAGCGGATCGTCAAGATCAAGGCCGAGCTGGAAGGCGTGAAGCGCACGCGCGGCCTCCAGCGGCGTGCCCGCAAGCGCGTGCCGTTCCCGGTGATCGCGCTCGTCGGCTACACCAACGCCGGCAAGTCGACCCTGTTCAACCGGCTGACTGAGTCCGAGGTGCTGGCGAAGGACCTGCTGTTCGCAACCCTCGATCCGACCATGCGGGGACTGAAGCTGCCGGGCGGGACCAAAGCCATCCTCTCCGACACAGTGGGCTTCATCGCGGACCTCCCGACCGAGCTGGTGGCCGCCTTCCGGGCGACATTGGAGGAGGTGCTCGAAGCCGACGTCATCGCCCATGTCCGCGACGCGGCACATGACGAAACCGAGGCCCAGAAGGCCGATGTGTTGAAAGTGCTGGCCGATCTCGGCGTCGAGCCCGACGGCGAGCGGCCCTTTATCGAAACCCTCAACAAAATCGACCTGTTGGAGGACGATGTTCGCGCGGGACTTCTGGCACGGGGGAGGGGCCGGGCAGGGGCGGCGATTGCGGTTTCGGCGCTCACCGGCGATGGCATCGATACTTTGCTGGAGCGCTTCGAGTCCGCGCTGACAAGTGGCAACATCGCGATGCGGCTCAGGCTCACGCCGGAGGATGGCGAGGGGCTCGCTTGGGCCTATCGCCATGGGCTGGTGCAGGAGCGGCGCGATGGGGACAACGGGGTGGAGCTGTTACTTACAGCCAATCCACAGGAGGCCGAGCGGTTCGCGGCGCGGTTCGGAAAAAATCTTTTGATGGAGCAGGGGATTGGGGGGAGAAGCTAAAGCGATCTGTCTGTCTGTGAGCGCCTTGCTGGCAGGCCTGTTGATAACGGCTCCGGCGTCGGCGGGACCACGCGACGATGTCATCGGCACGCTCGTGAAATGTGCCGAGATCACGGATAAGGCAGCACGGCTCGATTGCTACGACCAGGCGGCGCCGCAGTTGCGCGCCGCAGCACAGACACCCGCTCCGCCGACGCCCGCTGTTGCGCAAGCCGCCGAACCAGCTCCAGCACCGGTCTCACAACAGGGTGGCTCGTTCCTCAGTTCGCTCGATCCCTTCGGCGACACCCCGCAAGGTCCATCGGCCCAGCAGATGGCCTTTCAGCCGATCGGCGCCGAAATCCTCCCGGTGACCATCGGCGTCGCGGATTATGCCATCGCGCCGAACGGCTCCTTCAGCGTGACGCTCGACAACGGCCAGATCTGGCGCGAGCGCAACGAGCACTACGAACATCCAGCATTCCGGAGCGACGCGAAGAACGAGGTGGTGATCGAGCGCGGAATGATCGGCGGCTACAACCTCTATCTCAAAGGCGACGGCAAGCCGTACAAGGTCCTGCGGGAAAAATGACCTGGACCCCGCGAAGCGTCGTTGCGGCGGCGGCATCGCTGCCGCTGTCTTCCGCTTTCACTGGCGCATTCGCTGGCGACAATCCGGAAGGCCTGATCGCACATATAGAGAAGCGCGCCGGCGGACGGCTCGGTGCCTCTGCTCTCGATACTGGTTCCGGCCATCGCATCGCTTGGCGCGGCGACGAACGGTTTCCGATGTGCTCGACGTTCAAGCTGCTCGCGGTGTCGGCGGTGCTTGCCCGCGTCGACAAAGGAACGGAGTCGCTCGACCGTTGGGTCAAATACGGCATGCCAGACCTCCTCGACTATGCTCCCGTGACCCGCGCCCATGTGGGCGACGGCGGGATGAAGCTCGGCGACCTGGCCGCGGCCGTAATTTCTTACAGCGACAACACCGCTGCGAATTTGATCCTCGCTGCCCTTGGCGGCCCGGAGGAAGCGACGCGCTACACGCGTTCCCTCGGAGACGAGGTCACCCGCATCGACCGCAATGAGCCCGAGGCCAATACCTGCATTTCCGGCGATCCACGCGACACGACCACGCCCAGCGCCATGCTCGCTGATCTGAACGTGCTGGCTCTGGGGCATGCGTTGTCCGATGCGTCGCGAACAAAGCTGGTGACGTGGCTCTCGAACTGGCAGACGCGTTTTCCGCGCATCGCCGCCGGATTGCCGGATGGCTGGCGCAGCGCCCACAAGATGGGCAGCGGCCGCAACGGTACGTCGAACGATGTGGCAATCCTCTGGCCGCCGAAACGCAAGCCGCTCCTGCTCGCCGTCTACTACACCGGCTCGACAGCGGCGGACGCCGCTCGCAATGCCGTCATTGCCGACGTGGCGCGGATCGTAAGCGCAACTCTCGTCTGAGGCACCTCGGATAAGGTGCATGGAAAGCTCACGACTAGGCCGCGGTTCCTGCTCCGTGTAGATTGCGAGCGGTTTGCAGGGAGCAGATGATGTCGCGCACGATCCGTTCTGTCGCTGTTGTTGCTTTGGCTTCGGCGTTGCCCCTGGCGGCCCACGCCGCCGTGACCGAGACCGTTCTGTACAGTTTCGGCGGCGTTCATGGCGTGCACCCCCATTCCGGCCTCGTCGTGGACAAGAGCGGCGCGTTCTACGGAACGACGCTGCATGGCGGCAAAAACAATCTCGGAACCGTCTACAAATTCGCGGATGGCAAACTGACCGTGCTCTATTCCTTCAAGGGAAATCGCGACGGCGCCTTTCCCAATGCCGGGGTGACGCTGGACAAATCGGGCAACCTCATCGGCGCGACGCAAGGGGCCGATATCTCCAGCGATTTCGGGACGATCTTCAGCGTTGCGCCGGACGGCACGGAGAGTGTGCTCCATCGCTTCAAAAACGTGCCGGATGGCAACAGCCCGCAGTCCGAACTCATTCTGGGGCCGGATGGGCGGTATTACGGCACCGCCGCCAGCGGCGCGATTGGGGCCGGCGACGTCTTCAGCGTTTCCCGCGGCGGACATTTATCGGTCATCTATTCCTTCGGGGCGGGCGTAGACGGTGGTAATCCGGGGGCGAAGTTGCTGAGCGATGGACGCGGCACGTTCTACAGCACAACGTACAACAACGGCGCTCACGCCTGGGGCACCGTGTTCAGCGTGACCTCAAGCGGCAGCGAGCATGTGGTGTATTCCTTCACCGGCGGTGATGATGGCCGCAACCCGGCAACCGGCGTGATCGCAGACGCCGCCGGTAATCTCTATGGAACGACCTATTTTGGCGGCACCGCGGATAGGGGCGTGGTCTTCCGGATCGCATCGGACGGCACGGAGTCCGTCCTGCATTCCTTTACAGGCGGAGACGATGGCGCCAATCCGTTGAGCGATTTGCTCATGGACAAGCGTGGAAACATCTACGGCACGGCGAACCAGGGCGGTGCCAGTGGCGTGGGCACCGTGTTCGAGATCACGGCAGCCGGCAAATTCAAAACGCTCTATGCGTTCCAGGGCGGCAACACGGGCGATGGCCAGAATCCTGCCGGCGATCTCTACATGGACAAGCAAGGCACGATCTACAGCACGACCGCGGCCGGCGGCGCGAACGCCAGCGGCACGATCTTCAAGCTGACGACGAAATAGGCTCGGCGGCTTCTAGCGCCAGGGGATACGCTCGCGATAGACCGGCTCGCCGTCGAGCAACGTCAGCAGCACATGCGTTTTGTGAATTGATCCGGCCGGCACTTTGAAGAGATTGCGATCGAGTACGACCAGGTCGGCGGCTTTGCCGGTTTCGATCGTGCCGTCTACAGCGTCCTCGCGCGCGACCCAGGCGGCGTTACGGATGTAAGCGGTGAGGGCGGTTGCGAGGTCCACGCGTTGGTCGGGATGCTTTGCCGGTTTGCTGCCGTCCAGCGGCTGACGCGTCACGGCGATCTGGATGTTTTCGAGCGGGTTCATGGCGGTTGCGGGCCAGTCGCTGCTCATCACCAGCCGCCCATGCTGCGCGGCGATGCTTGCCGCCGGATACATCAGGCGCGAACGCTCCGGTCCGAGCGCCGCCTCGGCCGGGACGATCTCCGGACCGTTGGGATCGAACCATCCGGGCGATAGATTGGCGCTGACGCCCAGTGCCGCAAACCGCGGAAGGTCCGCCGGATCGGCGAGTTCGATGTGCGCGATCTGATGGCGCCGGTCCTTCGCGCCGTTCGCGGCCATCGCCTGCTCGAGGGCATCGAGGCCGCTGCGCACAGCCCTGTCGCCCATCGCATGCATGTGAATGAGAAAGCCCTCAGCATCGAGACGCTTCACGAGGGCGCTGAGCGCATCGGGCTGCACCAGCAGATCGCCGCGCGTAGTGGGCGTGTCGGCATAGGGCTGGAGGAGGGCGGCGGTGTGCTGGCTAATCTCGCCGTCTAGAAAGATCTTCGCCGCGCCGGCGTGAAAACGCGTGCCGCGCACACGATCGCGGCGCGCGACCATCTCGTCGACCTGTTCCGGACCGCGCGCAGGATCGGCGAGTTGCGCAGCGACCACGCGAAGCGTCAGCTCTCCCGCACGATCGGCGGCCTGATAGGCGTCCACCATCGGCGGCGAGGCGGCAGCGTCGAACACCGATGTAATGCCTAGGGCGTTCGCCATCTTGCTCCAGCGCCGAAACGCCTCGCGGAACTGGGCCTCGCTTGGTTTGGGACGGAACTGGCGCATCTGTGTCAGCGCATCGCCCGTCACGACGCCGGTAAACGCGTGGGTCACCGGATCGCGTTCGAGGCCCGCGAGCGTGGAGTTCTCCGGATCGATGCCGGCCGCTTTCAGGGTGTTTGAGTTCACCCAGACGGCGAAGCCATCCTCATCCGCGATATAGGCCGGGCGGTCCGGCACCAGCGCATCGAGCCTGGCGAGGCTCGGCGGGGCGACCTTCGCCGACCAGCCGCTGGCGAACAGCCAATCCTCGCTGGCGGTCCTGTCACAGCCGCGGATCGCCGCTTCCGTCTTTGCGCCCGTCTTGATGCCATCCAGCTGGCAGCGGAGCAGGCGCAGGCCCGCGCTCATCGGGTGGGCGTGCGCATCGTGGAACCCGGGCAGCACCATCCGGCCGTGAAGGCGGACGACGCGGGAGGTAGCGGTCACATACGGGCGGGCGCCCTTGTCGTCGCCGACATAGGCGACGTGGCCATCGGCAATGACGAGGGCGGTGGCGTTCGGCTGCCTGTCGTTGAGCGTGGTGATCGCACCGCCGAGGAAGACCGTGTTGCCCGCCGCAGCGCCGGTTCCCGTTGCGAGCAGCAGAAGCACCCCGGCGATGGCGCATCTCATGGCGCCGGCTTCGCCTTGGTCTTGGCTTCCTGCCAGAGCGCTTCCATTTCTTCGAGCGTCGCGCCCTCGGTGGTGCGGCCCTGTTTCTCAAGAGCGCCTTCTATCCATTTGAAGCGGCGGACAACTTTGGCATTGGTGACGCGCAGCGCGGCCTCCGGGTCGACCTTCAGGTGCCGCGCCAGATTGGCGACGACGAAGAGCAGGTCGCCGATCTCACCCTCGATCTCGGCGTGGCTCGCGCCCGCGGCGCGGGCCTCTGCGATCTCGCCCGCTTCTTCGGTGATCTTGTCGAGCACGCGTTCGGGAGAATCCCAATCGAAACCGACGCTTGCCATGCGCTTTTGAAGTTTCTCCGCGCGTGTGAGCGCGGGCAGGGCGCGGGTAACATCGTCGAGCAGTCCAGCGGCGGGCTTGGCCGCGCGTTCGCGGCGCTTGATCTCCTCCCAAGCAACGGTCTGCGCCTCGGCATTCTCGACCACGGCGTCACCGAAAACATGCGGGTGGCGGGCGATCATCTTGGCCGAGATGGCGTCGACAACATCGTGGAAATCGAACAGCTTGCGCTCCTCGGCCATGCGCGCGTGATAGACGACCTGGAGCAGGAGATCGCCGAGCTCCTCCTTGAGCCCGGGCCAGTCCTTGTCCTCGATCGCGCCGGCAACCTCGTAGGCTTCCTCGATCGTGTAGGGCGCGATCGTCTCGAAGGTCTGCTCGATGTCCCACGGACAACCGCCGTTTGGGTCGCGCAGGCGGGCCATGATGTCGAGCAGGGCGGCGATGTCGGATTTTCGAGTCATAACTGAGGATAGCCGTTGGCTCGCGGGAACGTCGACGCCGGCGCGTTGACATTCTCGATGAACGAGAATATCGAGCCGGCATGTTCGCACAGCGACAAACTCTGCTTCGACTATCACGTCTCGCCTGATCTTCGGGCGCGTGGCGAAGCGGAAACGCGTGCGGGCTTAAACCCCGGTACTTCTGAGTTCAACTCTCAGCGCGCCCACCAGGGCCTGTAGCCGAACAGGTACAGGCGGCGGCTTCAAATCCCGCGTCACATCTCGGTTCGAATCCGAGCAGGCCCACCAAACAACGCGCCGGTAGCCCAACGGTAGAGGCACTCCGCTCAGGACGGAGACAGTGACGGGTTCGAATCCCTCCTGGCGCACCAAATTGGCCCTCGTGCCCAAATGGCAGAGGCAATCGCTTGAGGGGCGATCCAGTGTCCGTTCGACCCGGACCGAGGGCACCATTCCCGCTTCGTCTAAAGGCAGGACTCCGCACTTTGGATGCGGCGACCGTGGTTCGAACCCACGAGCGGGAGCCAAGGCTGAGTAGGGCGGCGATGTCGGATTTTCGAATCACCTCCGACTCATAGCACTGATTCCTTCCCCGCTTTGCGAGGAAGGAACTCAGGCCGCAGACTCATTTTGTTCTTTGCTTTTTCGTCACGGCCGGGCTTGACCCGGCCATCCATCGCAGAGTGGAAGTTGGATGGCCGCCTCGAGGGCGGCCATGACGAACGTGGGTGCTGTTGACGATGCTCAGAGCCCCGCTGCCGCCTTTTGCACGAAGGCGAAGATCTCCGGGTTGAGCGGGAGCTTCTGCGCGGCGTTGGGATCGGCCATGGCTTCCTTCCACATGCCCATCACCTTCTGGTTCATCGCCGGGTTTCCCTCGGTGAAGAGTTTCACCTGCGCCTGCCAGCGCCGCGCCAGATCGCGCGCGGCGTCGGAGGTGGGATCGCCTTTGGCCATCAACGCTTTGGCTTCCTCAATTAAAGCGTCCCAGGTCCGCGTGGCTTCGGCCTGGTCGAATCTGCGGCTCTGAAGCGCCGCGCGTTCTTCCGGGGTGAAATGTTTCTCGGCGAGGGGATCGAAGATGGCCTTCATCTCCGCGTCGCTGGCTTTTCCGGTCATCGTAGTTTCCTTGGTGAGGGTTGTGAGATCGTCGACCGAGAGAGCCTCTCCGGATGCGAGCCGCGCACGCGCACGGCGCACGATCTCCAGCGCATGGCCGACACGGACGCTCTCGCGCGCCAGAACCCGTTCCTGCAGGTCCAAGACGCGATCCAGCGCGTGCGGGCCACTGAGCAGCTCGCCGATGCGCGCGAGCGGCAGGCCGAGGCGCTTGAGCGCCACGATCTGGTGCAGCCGCGCGATCTGGTCGGGGCCGTAGGTCCGCCAGTCGGAATGGGTCCGAAGCGGCTTCACGAGCCCGCGCCGTTCGTAGAGCCTGAGCGCCTTGACCGTCACGCCGAGCCGCTTGGCGGTCTCGGCGGGGCTGAAATGTCTGTCCTTGACGGTCACGACGCAGGTTCTCTCGATCGACGGCTGCGACTTGTGAGGGCGGACCTTAGGGCCGGGTCAAGGGGAATTCTTCACGGCCAGCGTCGCATGAGTTTATCGTATAAGATATATTATGGGAAATAATAGGGCGATTGTATACCTGACGTACCAAAAACGTGTCATAGTGATTCGTGACAGGCCGTCAGGAAAACGGGGTGGCTCCCGCTATACGATCCGCCAATTTCCCATGGGAGCCGCCCCAGTTTTTGATCCGCTTTGGGAACCGACTCAGGGCTTAGCAGCCTCGACTTGCTCAATAGCCCACCTCACGCAATCCGATGCGATGCGCAGGAAGGGAATCCCCGGGACGTAGTGTCCGTTGGTAGCCTTGCGAATGAGTATGCTCGGGGCGCGCTCTTTATCATCGTGCAATTGGACTCTGGCACCGGGACCGTAGGAGCCGATGTCAATCGTGGTGCCCTCTCCAGACCACACGAAGACATTGTTTTCCATATGGTAGACCACCTTCCCGTCATAGACGGTTATCGGAGGTTGCCCCGTAGTGCCGATGATCGGTTCGACAACGGTGTGCTTATCCGCGTTGTCCATTTGAGCAATTTCGTAGAACCAGTTTCCCGCCGGTTCTCCCCCTGGAAAGGCTTGGAGGGCGCAGATGGCGTCTTTCACCCATTGGTCGGGAGTTTTTATTCCCTTGCAGGTGGCTTCGAAGTCGACCCGGTTGCCGCCTGTCGGGAATTGGAGGTAGCGGTTCTGTGTGCCGTTAAGCCCGACGGCCTCCCAAGTCAGATGATCGAGGGCGGTCCGCAAATTGTGGATAGCGTCGCCTATCACAAGGGCGAGACTGGCAGGGAATGGCTTCAAAAGCTTCATTCGCACGAGAATCCGTCCGGTATCAGGATCGCGCTCAGCGACAACGGCGTGCGGTTTTTCACGGATGAACGCGGCGAATTGCCCTTCGACATCCGTAATGTGATAATCGGCCCGCTCGATTTTCTTTTTGGCGCTATCGAACATGACGACTCCGACAAACAAGCGTGACGAAGTCTTGCTGCGGATGCTGAAAACGCCACCCACTCCGCACGCGCCGCTGAAATCTAAACCGAGTCGCCCAAAGCGCGCGCGTAAGGCAGCAAAGCCGAAAAGCGAGAAACAGGGCCGCTAATCAGCCTTGTCGCTGCGATCCTGCAGAAGACAGAATATCCCGTAGGCGCAAGCCGCAACGCTTGTGACAATTGCCGTTCCGAGAAACCAAGTCATGGGTGTTCCCATCGAGAAGGGCGCGCAGCGCACGGTAGGTCACGGTTGATGTATCAGAGATTAATTACAGACTTGTATTCTTGCGCCATGCCTTCTTTCCCCAAAACTGGCGCTTGAAAGGCGTGACTTCATAACCGCGTGACTTGCGCCAGCGGATGAAGGCCATCGTAATTTGTCGGATCGTCTTATGCTTGACGAGGTATGCGATAGGTCAAACGCTTGCCACGGATGCCTTCCAGCGCAATCTGCATGCGGGCATCGTCATCAATGCCTAGCGCAACGCGGTTGTTCATGCGGAAGTCGAATTCGGCAAGGTAGCGGTCAAGATGTTGCTCGCCACAGTGCTGATACGTGCCAACCATGCCGCGCTTAAATACGCTGAAAAATCCCTCCAGAGTGTTTGTGTGGACTTTCGCGCCGTCGCGACCGTCGCGGACGTATTCCTTGTTGTGATCGACGCTTTCATGCTTCGCGACCGCGCCAGTGAACTTGTAGACCTGTGCGCCGTCGGTATGCAGCGTTGACTTGCGATTGATGTTTTCCAGCATGACCGGGAGGATATCGTCGCGGCTGGCTGAACCGATCTTGAAAGAACGGATTTTGCCGCCACGCTCAACAAGGCTCAGAACCGTGCGCTTGTGAGCGTAACCGCCAGCGGAAGCGTGTTTGCGCTTGCCGTCCTTCTTTCCGACGAAAGTCTCATCGGCCTCTACGATCTTGCCTTCGCCGCCGAGCGGGCCAGCGTCACGGCCTGCGGGCTTCATGGCCTCACGGATGCGGTGAGACATGAACCAAGCGGTTTTGTAGGTCACGCCGAGCATGCGGCTCAGTTGGTGGCTGGAAATGCCTTTCTTGGAAGAGGTGAGCAGTTCCGTTGCCAGCAGCCATTTGGTCAGGCCGATCTTGGAACGCTCGAAAACGGTCCCCACGGTCACGCTGAAAGGCTTCTGGCAGGGGCGGCACTTCCAGACGCCGGGCCGGGTGGACTCGCCTTGAAGCTCTGTAGCCTCGTTGATGACGCCACAGTGAGGGCAGATCGGGCCGTCCGGCCACTGGAGCTTTTCCAGATGGCGACGGGCGGCGGTCTCGTCGGTGTAAATCTTGGCCTTCAAATTGAGCGTCATAACGGCATGTCCTAAGCAATTGTGCCGTAAACATAAGCTCTTTCATCCGGTACGTCAAGTATACAATCGCCAATAATAGGGCGATTATATACTTGGTATACCCACATCAAACCCTAGTAAATCTGTGGTTCGAGCAAGTCTCCACGTTCTGCTGTAGCCAAATCATCCAGAAAATCGAGCAGCGCGCCTCGGCCTTCCTGTGAGCGAACAAATCCGGCGGCAGCTTGAAGAAGAATGTAACTGGCGGTGCGTGTGTCTGGGTCAACACCTTCGGCTTCAAGCTTGCCTTCTAGCTCTTTCAGGAGAGGCGCAATTTTGTGCGCTAGTTGCCGCGCGTCATTACACGCGCCTTCTCTGCGTTCACTAGCGGTTGTCATCGTTGGCCTTTCTTTGGCAATTTCGGTGGCACGGCCCTAAATCTGGGCTTGGGGCCGGTGCGCCTTGAGCGCCCCCACGACGCTAGAACTCCGCTTTGAACGCATCAAGCGTATCGGCAACGCGCGCCTTGATCTCCTCCATCTCTTTAGCGACGGATTTGGGACTGCCAGATACCTCGACCATCACCGGCACCTCAGTCGAGAGATACAGGTCCATTTCTCTGGCGAGGACCGGATGCATTGCGCGACGTTTCGAGCGGAAGATCTGCGCGAGTTCCCCGTCCCCGGCGCGTGGTTGGTGCCCCATCGTGTTCAGCCGGATCATGAAGCCGTGAGCACTGTCGGGCAAAGTGCAGTGTTTGTCGGGGTTGGAAATGTCTCGCAGAACGGCCGTCCAATTGCATCTATTGTAAGGCTGCAAGCTCTCGATAGATGCCCGATGGGCGGCGTTGACGCCAACAAGAAAACGGCCAGCTATTCCGTCGAATCTGCCCTTGAAGTCGCATATCGGGAATTGAGTGCCCGTCTGGATGGCACCGCTGTCTCGCCGGGCGATTTGAAAGACCAAGTAGTCGAGTGCGGCCCGCAAGTTGTAAGCAATCTCGCCGAGCAGAATTCCAAAAATTCTATCGACAGTGACTGGCCCAGGTCTGGGTTGAATATTGTGGGGCTCGTTCGGATTGAACTCAACGATCACGGCATCGTGGTAGAGTTGCCCGAGGGCTGCTTCCCTGCCCCTGAAATCATCGATGTGCTGTACTGCCCTATCGACCCTGTCGAACGCGTCTTGAAGCGGGTGGGGTGAAGTCATGCTAAGGTACCCCTATGAGAGACAATGCGGACCACTAAGCGAACGAGAGATTGCGGCAAGCAGGGACGCGGCACTCAAACGCGCCATGAGTATGCCGCCGAAACCCCACAAGAGTCCCAGCGGCAAACCCAAAAAAGCGGTCAAGCGTCCGGGTCGAGCAAAGCGAAAATAGCTCTCAGGCGCTTCCGGCACGGTCGGCTTTGGAGGTTTCACGACATGATCAATGTGAGCATCCATCTCTCGGACCTTCAATCGTGACCGACGCAAACAACCCGTTGCCAGACAAACTCTTGCTGGGTCTAGCAAGAGATTTCAAGTTGGGGCCGCTCTGGGATTTCGCGAATTCGGCGGTAGGCGCCAACTCAGTTCACAAAGACTTTTTCAAGGTCGCAGAGATTTTTCTCTCGAATATTTCCCGGCTCAGGTCGCAGCTAATTTTTTGGATTTTTGCGATCAATTTTTCTCGGGAAATTGAGCGGTACGAAATTATTGCAGAGTTTGAGGGCACTGGAAAGATAAGGCCCGATTTGCACTCGGGAAACAGACCGCAAGGAATTCAAGACCGCGTAAAGGCGCTCTATGGAGAATCCATCGCGCGGCAAAATGCGATGACGCAAGCGGATGTTAAGGCAGCGGAGGCAATACTTCTTGGCATCAGCCGCGAATCTTTTAGCTTTCTGCAGCTAGTCGCCAACTCGTCACCTATTCCGACCAACATGGGAATAGAGGCGTTTCTCTCATCGTTGTTGTTAGGAGCTTGGACTGCGTTTGAAAGTTTGGCTGCTGATCTGTGGGAGGAAGCTCTCAACGTGCATCCGCATACATTGGCCGTGCTAAAAACTAGCGAAAAAAGATCACTCTCAATTCTGTGCAAAGACATGGGTTTGATCTGACAAATAAAATGGGAACCATACTAAAAGACAAATTCAACTTTGACCGACTAGACGGTATTAGGGAAGCTTATTCGGAAGCATTTCACACCGATGGTTCTGCCATATCGGCTGTCGTTCAGGACAAGGCTCTTGATGCTTTGAGTGTCCTTCGGAACGTTATCGTTCACAGAAACGGCGTCGCGGACGAAACATACGTTCGCCGCGCGAAATCACTCCAGATACCTCAACTATCCTCGGGTGAGCGCCTTCAGCTAACAGGGGAGTTGACGGTCCAAACCATAGAGTCGGTCGTGTCTTGTGGCGGCCTTTTGTTGAAGGTTGTCAGCGACTGGGTGTCTGCGCATCCGGTTTGAGAATCGTTTAGCCGCCTCGCGACCGTTCAGAATGCACCAGGCGATTATCCTGCCAGAAATCCGCTTCGTGCCGATCAGTGCGTGGAGTATCCGCGAATCTGATCGTGATCTATTTCCTTTTTGGCGATGCGGCGTTGTTCGTCCCATTGCCATTGCGTCTTGCAGACCTGCGGTGCGGGAAGCCGCGAGCCGATCAGTGTGCCCTTGCGGCAGACCATGGTCTGGTTCTCCGCCGAGTTCGGTCCCGTCGGCGAGCTTGCCGGCACCATCGGCCGGACAGGCGGCGAGGTTGTTGTCGTGGTCGTCGCAGTCGCCGTGTTTGTCGCGCTGGCGTCTTGCGCGCCGGCGACGGCTGGGGTCACCAGCACCGCAGCAAGGACGAGAACGGCAGATTTCTTCATGTTTCCCCCGAGTTCACGCAGCGGGCGGATTATGACACCACATACGCCGCATCGACACACCGGCATCGTTCAGAATCGCGTTACCATGCTTAGGCGGAGGCCGGTGAGCGCCGATCGCGGCCAAGGAGCAGAAACCCTGGGTTCCGGATGAACCGGGAATGAACAGCTTCTCCGGATGCCGTTCAGGCCCGCTGGCGCATTATCTCCCCACAACATGCGGTGCTTTGGCGCCGATGACTGAGAGGAAGAGACCATGAAGAACCTTATGAAGCTTGCCGTTGGCGCCGCCATGCTGGGCGGGCTTGCGGTCAC
>Ga0105239_10004281_pt1 | contig 17119 bp, 13 predicted proteins | sample KBSC44metaG_FD_92761 | JGI IMG/M metagenome (GOLD analysis project Ga0105239, IMG submission 92761) | Corn rhizosphere microbial communities from Kellogg Biological Station, Michigan, USA - KBS C4-4 metaG | ecosystem: Host-associated > Plants > Roots > Rhizosphere > Soil | place: Michigan, USA...
CCACGTCCTGCACATCCGCGCCGACCTTTTCGCAAAGGTCCGCCATTTCGTTGATGAACGTGATCTTGGTGGCGAGAAACGCGTTCGCCGCATATTTGATCAGCTCGGATGTTTCCGGGCTCGTGAAGAGGATCGGCGTCTCGTTCAGATAAAGCGGCCGGTAGATTTCGCGCACCACATCGCGTGCCCGGTCGCTGTCGCAACCGACCACGATACGGTCGGGCCTGCGAAAGTCCCCAATAGCAGATCCTTCGCGCAGGAATTCCGGATTGGAGGCAATGTCGAATTCGGCGTCCGGGCGGACACGCATGATGATATCGCGCACCTTGCGACTGGTGCCGACCGGTACGGTCGATTTTGTGATCACCACAGCATAGTTCTGAAGGTGCCCCGCCAGCTCTTCGGCGGCTGCGAACACGTAGCTCAGATCGGCGTGACCGTCGCCGCGCCGGCTCGGCGTGCCCACGGCGATGAAGATCGCATCGGCTTCGGAGATGGCCTTGGCCATATCGGTCGCGAACGAAAGCCGGCCGGCCTTTGCGTTGGCGGCGACGACCTCGTCCAGCCCGGGCTCAAAGATCGGAATCGTGCCCGCCCGGAGTGCGTCGACCTTTGCGGTATCCTTGTCGATGCAGACGACGTCGTGGCCGAATTCGGAAAGACAGGCACCGGACACCAACCCGACATAACCCGTACCGATCATCGCGATTCGCATGCCAATTCCTCACTCCGCCGCAGCCCTTAACTGGATTACCTGAGCGCGCTCGTTCCGTAACCTTGGGTTTGGGGTAAGATTACCGCGGCTGTGTGGCATGTCATGATCGAAGTCTCAAATCTGGTCCAGCGACCGCCCCAAAAGCCGCATTTTCGCGGGGCCGGGAAAAGGACCTCCATCTACCGCTTCAAACCCGAATAGTTCGGCTGATCGATCGCGACCTTCTCCCGCGTCGTAATGGTGAGGTGGTCGGCGAGACCGGGGGTCGCAAGCGTGAGATCGCCGGTGCGGATGCGTCGGCAGAGTTCGCGGTTCAGGTCTTCCAATGTGCCGTCATGGCCAAGCAGGTTGCGCAAACGCTCGAGTTCGTCCCTCGCCGAGTTCTGTCCTTGCTCCAATTCGCGCGCGACGATGGAGAGTGCATTGGCTGCAACGCGCGCATGGAAAGCGGTGTGGCCTTTCAGCTCGGGCATCGCTTTCTGTTCAAGGAAATCGCGCACCGCCTCGACGAGTTCGCGCATCGAAGGCTGGTCCATCATAGCTTGCCTCCGATGATGAGATTGATGAGGTCGATCTCGGTCTCGGACGAACGCCGTCCGATGGCGGCGCGCTCCACCGAACGGTCGGCGAGAAATCCCTGGTACATCTTCATGCACATGATGCCCCATTTCAGCGAGCCATAGACAATCCAGGTGCGCACGTCCTCGGGATCGAGGCGTCCGCCGCCGGCGGCTTCGTAGCCTTCGAGCAGATCGGGCAGATCGCCGAACCCGCCGACAACCTTGTCCGCCACGCCGAAGCGCCACGAATTGGTGCAAACCCAGCCGATATCCTCGAGCGGATCGCCGATATGGGTCAACTCCCAGTCGAGCGCCGCTTCGACGCCGCGCGGCGCGATCATCAGATTGCCGTGACGAAAATCGCCGTGCACCAGCGTCTGGCGCTGCGCGCCCTTCATGCGCGGCTCCAGCCATTGGAACGCGAGTTCGAACACCGGATGCGGATAATCGAAGGTATCGTAGATATCGCGGTAGCCGCGCAGTTGCGCCGGTCCGTCGACCACGGGTAACAGCGCACGCAGCGGTGCGGTATCGACACTGTGGATGCGCGCAAGGATCTCGCCGCATTGCCGCGCCAGCTTCGGCCTCACGGCGGCGAACGTATCGTCGCGCAGGATCTTGCGTGCGTTCGTCTCGCCTCCGAGCCGGTCCATCACATAGCCCTGGCCCGCGCCGTCTTCATCCTTCAGCACATAACGCACGGGCGGTGCTGCGACGCCGGCCGCGCGTGCGGCTTCGATCACGGCGGCTTCGGTCGCGAGCGGCACCGATGTCGAGCCTTCCGCGATGAGACGCACACCACCTGGCGCGCGGCGCAGGATGAGCGGAACGAGCGCACCACCTATGACCGCATCGAAGGACCAGGTTTCCTGGCTTGCACCGCCTGACAATCTGAACATCGCGTTCAGCGCCTCGAGCCCCGGAAACACGCGTTTTAGCGCTCGCTCGAGGGATGAGAAAAATTCGCTGCTCATGAAGATATCAATCGCGACATGATTTGCCCAATTGTTCTTTCGGCGAGGCGTCGGCATCAGACCACAGGAGCAGCGGGTGGGCAAAGCGTGAAGCTATCCGGCGCGCAGGAGCCGCACCGCTTCGTCCCGTTCGAACAGATAGAGCAGTACCCGCAGCGCTTCGCCGCGCGGCGAGCGCAATTCGGGGTCGCGTGTGAGGATGAGCTTTGCATCGTCGCGCGCGGCGGCCAGCAGGTCGGCATGCGCGGCAAGGTCGGCGACCTTGAATTCGGGCATGCCGCTCTGGCGTTTGCCGAGAAGCTCGCCTGCGCCGCGCAGACGCAAATCCTCTTCGGCGATGACGAAGCCGTCGTCGGTCTCACGCATGGTCTTGAGCCGCGCTTTCGCGGTCTCGCCGAGCGGTCCGTGATAGACGAGCAGGCAGCTCGATTTCGCCGCGCCACGGCCGACGCGTCCGCGCAGTTGATGAAGTTGCGCAAGGCCGAAACGCTCGGCGTGCTCGACCACCATGATCGTGGCTTCGGGCACGTCGACGCCGACTTCGATCACGGTGGTCGCAACAAGCACCGTGAGCTCGCCGGACTTGAATCGCGCCATCGCGGCATCGCGCTCGGCCGCTTTCATCTTGCCGTGGACGAGCCCGACCTTCGGACCCAACGCTTCCTGCAACGCCTTTGCGCGATCCTCCGCCGCTGCGAGATCGATGAACTCCGACTCCTCGACCAGCGGACAAACCCAATAGGCGCGCGCGCCCGTGGCGATCGCGCGGCGCAGATGGCCTACGACTTCGTCCAGCCGCGCATCGTCGACCAGTCGCGTCTCGACCGGCTTGCGGCCTGGGGGACGGCCGGTGATGCGCGAGACATCCATATCGCCATAGGCCGTAAGCGCGAGCGTGCGCGGGATCGGCGTCGCCGTCATCACCAACACATCGGCGGGACGTGCGCCTTTGCCCTGCAATTTCATGCGCTGATGCACGCCGAAGCGGTGCTGCTCATCGACCACTGCGAGTCCGAGATCGCGGAACGCGACGTCGTCCGAGAACAGCGCATGCGTGCCGACGAGAATGTCGATCTCGCCTGCGGCGAGCGCCGCCAGGGTCTCCTCGCGCGCGGGCCCGCGCTCGCGCCCGGTGAGGATCGCCATGCGCACGTCGGCCGCTTTTGCGAGCGGCGCGAGCGAGGCCATGTGCTGGCGGCAGAGGATTTCGGTCGGTGCCATCAGCGCGCCTTGCGTTCCGGCCTCGACGGCATTGAGCAGCGCCAGCATCGCCACGACCGTCTTTCCCGCGCCGACATCGCCCTGCAGCAGCCGCAGCATGCGATTGGGCGCGGCCATGTCGGCTTCGATCTCGGCCAGTGACTGCGTCTGTCCGCCGGTGAGCGCAAAGGGCAGGGCGGCGATCGCCTTCGCGCGCAGACGACCGTCGCCCACAACCGCGCGCCCCTTCGCCGTGCGCATCTGCGCGCGGATCATGAGCAGCGCGAGCTGGTTTGCGAGCAACTCGTCATAGGCGAGACGGCGGCGCGCGGTGGTCTCGAGCGAAAGATCGTCTTCATGGGCAGGATTGTGCGCGGCCTCGAGCGCCTCGCCGAAGCCGGCCCAGAGCTGCGACTTCCGGAACGCCGCGTCCTGCCATTCCGGCATCGCGGGCACTTTCTCCAGCGCGGCGCGGATCGCTTTCGAGAGCGACTTCGCGGGCAGCCCTTCGGTCAGCGCATAAACCGGTTCGTGCAGCGGCAGGTCTTTTTCCTGTCCCGGCTCCACGATGTAATCGGGATGCGCCATCTGCAGCGTGTTCTTGAAGCGATCGATCCGTCCACTGACGATCCGTTTCGCGCCTTCGGGCAACGCCTTGTTGAGATAGTCCGTATGGGCATGGAAGAACACGAGTTCGATGATGGCCGTGTCGTCGGAGCAGCGCACCTTGTAGGGCTGCCTTCTGTCGCGCGACGGCAGGTGGTCGAGCACGTTCAGCGTTACCGTCGCGATGCGTCCCGCCTCGGCCGCGATCAGCTTCGGGCGATAGGAGCGGTCGATCACCCCGCAGGGCAGGTCGAAGATCAGATCGAGCAGCCGCTTGCCCGCGACGCGGTCGATCAGCTTCTCGATGCGCGGGCCGACGCCCGGCAGCGAGCGGATCTCGCCAAAGAGGGGAAATAGAATCGCGGGCCGCATGGCCGCGACGATAGCGGATTCCATATCTGGACGCCGGAACGCCGGAACCACGAGGGCTTGAGAGTTGAAATCGACCTTGCAACAAAAACTGTCCACCCCCCCTCCCTGCTCAGCCTTCGCTCAAAATCACGACGCACTCTTCTGTTCGCGCGGGCCAGCTTCCCGCACGGCTTGCTTGGCTCTGGAACAAAAAGGGAACTAAAAGCGCCGATGTCAAGTCCTGTTTGTTGTGACAGTTTCAGGCGATCGACAAAAAGGGAGACGCAGGTGATCCGCAAAGCCAAAGCCGTCTGGCGCGGCACCGGCCGGGACGGCGCCGGCAATCTCACAACCGATTCCGGTGTGCTCGATGCGACGCCCTATTCGTTCAAGACCCGCTTCGAGAACGAGAAGGGCACCAACCCCGAGGAGCTGATCGCCGCCGCCCACGCCGGATGCTTCACCATGGCGCTGGCGTTCCAGTTGCAGGCGGCAGGCTTCACGCCCACGGAGCTTTCGACCGAGGCCGCGGTCACGCTCGAGAAAGACGGCGCGGGATTCCGCATCAGCCAGTCCGCGCTGACCTTGCGCGCGCAAGTGCCGAACCTGGACGAACCCGCCTTCGCGCGCATGGCCGGCGACGCGGAGAAGAACTGCCCGGTCTCCAAAGTCCTCAATGCGAAGATCACGCTGGATGCGAAGCTGATATAAATAGATCCTCCCCCGCGAAGCGGGGGGCGCCGAAGGCGGTGGAGGGGACGAGTGCTATGCCTCCTTTGGCATCTAGAATTTCCGCTGTTATCCAAGAAGTTGCTGCGCGCGCTTTGAAATGCACGTATCGGCACTATACTGCAATCTTCTAACCGCAGCTCATTTTGATCAACTGCGAGGAGCAATAGATGGCCGTTGAAGTACTCAAGGAGCGGGCACGCGATGAACTAATTCGACTCTCAAATAAAGATTTGGGCACCGACTTTCACAGTCTGGGCAAAAAGCAACAGTCAATCGCTATGACCAAGTTTTATGTTCGGGAGATTTATAATCCGCTCAAATCGCCCATTTCAGAAGATGACCTCCTCGAATCCATCGTAGACGGCTCAAATGATCTGGGGTGCGACTTGATCCATCGTGACGACGGACATCTGCTCATCGTGCAGTCGAAATATAGAAAGGGGAATGTTCCAGAGGAGGCGTCCGAAATCAGCCATTTTCAGTCCATACTGAAGCGGTTCAAGAACCCCGATCTGTCACCGAACAAATACCTGCGGGAAGCTTTGGCTGATATAGACTGGGAAAATGACACCTTTGAATTGGTGTTCATATCTTTCGGTCGAATTGATGGACAGTCTCGAAAGATAGCCTCGCAAGAGCCAAGCTATCCGGACGACGTTGCCGACCTCGCGCAACGTTGCGATTGGAAATTCTTCGATGAAAACGATCTAAATGTGGAGCTGCGCGGCGCCCGCAACTTGCAACGTGGCGCATCTGGCAAGGCAACCAAACTCTTCCCGGTTGGCACCAAGGGAAGGCGTGGCGCCTCTGTAATAGAGGTGAAAGCGGGTAACTACCGGTCGTTTATAACCGCCCTTGACGCGCGCCAGTTAGTCAAGAGCTATGAAGAGTTGGACAAAGACGCACTTTTTTCTCTGAATATCCGCAATTTCATAGGCAACACAAACACGAACAAGGCGATCATAAAAACTGCCGAGGATAACGCCGAAAACTTCTTTCTCTACAACAACGGTATCTCCTGTCTTGCTACCAAAGTTACTCCTTCAGATGAGTTTCTCGAAGTAACTGGTTTGCAAGTCATCAATGGTGCGCAAACCGTCAAAGCGCTTGTAAACGCGGAACGCGAAGGCCGGCGTAATGAGAAGAACCTCTGGGCGACAGGCGCCCCGATTGTGTTGGTGCGAATTACCGAAGTGCCCGAAAACTATGCCGCGGACGCCCGCGTGCGAGAAAAAATTACGCAATATAATAATACACAGAATACGATAAAAATATCGGACTTTCGCAGCAACGACGACGTTCAAACCAACCTTAAGGCCCAATTTTCCGAAGTGCCAAGGTCTGGAAAGAAAATCGCATATCTCCCGAAGCGCACGGACAGAGTTCCTCCTAATTCAGAGGTCATACGGTTGGAGGAGTTTGCCAAATCGGTGTACGCGTTTCTTTATGATCCCACGGCTTTTTCGGGATCGACCTCTTTTCTATTTAATACAGACAAGGATGGTGGTTACGCCAAAGTTTTTGGCGATGGCCACAAGATTTGGCAGCGTATGCCTGACGAGGAATTCAAACTTCGTGCGGGCATCTATTGGCTAGCACAAGAGTTTGCACCTCACTTGAAACGTAAGCGTGAGGAAGAAGTTGATCCTGACGCCAAAGCGGCGATGGAGCGAAAGTGGATGCTTCTATATGCGGCTAGCGTTATTTTTAAGCTCGCGTACCCGAACGATCAATGGATGTCCCAACTTAGACGGCTTTATAGAGGTGATTGGAGTATTGACGATGACAAGAAAGGCGTCGTGATTTCGAAAATATTCGAAGCAGCTAAGGCAGGTGTTGTACTGAGTTACAAAAATAACAAAAAATACAATGCGAAATTCGTTCACCGGAATTGGATGCGCGGTAAGAACACCCCCGCCGAAATTGCTGACGTGATTAAGAATACAATATTCCCGCTTCTTTCATCGATTGGCGAAATTCCATCAAGTTCATAGGATTTGATTGGGGCTAGGCGATGGGCTCGTCAAATTCCTAGCTCTCGGTCTTCGGCATTGATACCGCATTGCAAATGCGACTAAGGGTGTCGCAAGCATAAAGTTGCGCCTGCACCTGTAATATTATTCTGATTTCGTCCGACGCAGCGGTTTTGTGATCGTTTATCAAGAACGAACTGGGATGAACTAGCTTGGAGTACAATTTAAATAGCGCTTCGTGTTCGTCAAACAGCCCGACCGATCTGGCTAGATTGCCGCTCGGCTTTGGTTTCACGTCGGGCAAGCCGTGCTTGTCTCTTAGAGACTTTAGGCGCTCGATCTTGGTCCGAATGCCGGCGCGTTCGCTCGCCATATCGTTGACGGTGGTGAGTTTGAGCATGCCCTCGAATATCTGAATCTTGTCGGCCACCGCTTCTGCTTGCCATCTAAGAATACCGTCATGCGAATCAACGATATCTCGAACCTGCAGGTTCACTTCGTAGAGGCTACGTGAGATCATTGCTAGGACTGAGATATGTGCTTCAATATTCCCGCAGGCAGTTTCCAAGTAGCTTGCGCAAGCCGTGAGCAGGTTGACGAATGCGATGGACTCGTTTGTGCGTTGAACATTTTTTGATATCCATTCGGCAGCCGCTGTAAATTGCGCGGCTAAGTCTTCAAGAGCGCGAACGGCTTCGGCGATTGTTCCAAGACGGAGCCTCTCTCCGAGGCTGCCTGGCGCTGACATAGGGGCTCCCTTAGTGCTCAAAGAAAAGTCGGCTAGCCAATTTGCTCAATCCAAGAGGTCAACTATCGAGGGACGTCCCTTAACGCAGAACTGCAATACCGTCGCTCGAAGCATGGTCGGAATATGTGATTGAATCAAATGAGCTAGAAAATTGAACATTCGCCGTAACCGATTGTTTACCCGTTAAGGGTTTTCGCGGAACGCGGCCCGGTTGAAACCCGTCGCGCTGCGTTTATTAGGCTGCCACCACAGGTGGCGGGGCGGGCATACAGGGATACTGCTATGCTTGGAAAAACACCGTTACGCCGATTGGCCGTCCTGTCAGGTCTGCTGATCGCTGGTTTTGCACCTGTGTCCGCCAGCGCGGCCCAGGACCACTTCACCTGCCGCGCGAGCGCGCTGCGGCTTAATCTACCGCTCGGGCAAACTGAGGAACCGGTGGTGGCGAACCCGCCGAACAATCCCTGCGCGAGCGACTCCCAGGCGAGTGCGTCGTATTCAAACTCGCTGGGGATAAGCTCCGGCAGTCTCGGCGCGAAGACCGTTGCCGACCAAGCGCCACTAACCTCTTACGCCAGGGTGGACGGCATGAAGCTCGACAACGTGCTGAGCCTGGTCAATATGAGTGCGAAACACATCCGCTCCAGAGCCGAGGTTAAAGCCAGCCCGACCGGCCGGTGCACCCTTCACAGTGGCTCCAGGGTCTCGGGCTTGACCGCGCAAGGGCAGCAATATGATTCGCTCAAGACCCCCATGGATATGGACGTCAAGCTTCAGGGCGTCACCGTCGGCAAGCTGCACTTCAACGCGACGCTTGGTGGCAAGCATCCCACGATCGGCAAACCGAATCCGGATTCCGTCACCCAACGCGCGGTCTGGCTCCAGATCACGGATCCCGTGTTGCAGCAGACGCTTTCGGATGTGATCATGGGCGAAGCAAGCGTCGGTGCGGTCGGCAGTCCCTGCTCCTAAACGACAAATCACTGCATGAAAATAAGGCGGCAGGAGTTCCTGCCGCCTTATTTTCTAGCTGATATAAATCCTCCCCCGTAAACGGGGGAGGGGGACCGCCGAAGGCGGTGGAGGGGGCGGGTGCGCACATCATCCTGACGCCTAAGCGAGCCCGAACACTGCGGCGGAAGATGACACTTCCGGAAGTGTTGCTCTGGCAAGTGCTGCGCGGCGGCAAACTCAACGGATGACAATGCCCACGGCGACACCGGTCGGTCCCGACATACTCACCGCATTTTTCTGAGCATCGCTTGTGTATGAGACTTAGCCAATCGTCCTGAACCAGTCTTTGACGGTCAGGTGAAGTCTGTCGATTTCATCATCGGACAGGGGACAGCAGTGGGCGATCGGCCCTCGAAGCAAATTGAGGCTACTCATGACTTTTTGGACCGCACGCTGACTTGTAAAGATCGTTGTGAACAAGTCCCAATTTGAACTGATTATATCTACTAGTTGACCAAATGTTGTGTAGTCGATCTGGCGGTCTGAGCGACGCGTAAAGCCGCTATCTACTTCGGCTTTGATAAGTCTTTTCACCTCATCTCGAATAACCTGGGGGACATTTGTTTCCCACCAGTTTGCGCCTTGAGTTTCTTCCAGGGTCTCTGTAACGAGTTTCCTAATCGACTGTTCCAGGCAAAAGAAAAGCTCATAGTGCTGGGCCATGCCAGCTGCCTCTTGTCGAACTGATTGTTCGAATTGCGGATAGTATTCCGTCGCGTTTTCTTTCGTGCGAGGAAGGTGTCCCAGCTCAATATTTAAGCTGCTTTCTATCCCACGCAGTTCCTCGGTAATGACGAACCCCGACATGCCAAACGAGCGAAGATAATCGTCAGTTTTCATTCGTGCCCTGCAACAGATTTTCCTTGAGACTTTTGAAAATGGCGTTGAAGACTGCGATGTCGGATGTCGCTGGCAGATTCAGATTTATTGTGTATCCCAACCGCAGCCCAATAGTTTGTTCCTGGCTACGATGGGTTTGAAGCATTGGCATATCTGGCGAAGCCAAAGGTGGTTGGCCTGCAGGTTTGTTGTCGTCCCTCTTTTCCGAGGTAGCAAATTTCCTAATGGGTTTTATGGTATTTAGGATCAAAGTGACGACGTTAGAATCCGCATCTTGACCCGTTTCCTCGATTATCAAGCCACGTAACGGCTCGTCATCGAGCGTGGGCCAATACTCGTTCCGCTTAAACAGTGGAGCATAGCCATATCGCAATGAGTCTTGCGCCGCTGCGCCGGCGCTCGAACTATTGCGAAAGCGCGTATAAATTTCGGAAGGCGTGCCGTCTGCATTGACGAAGCCTATTTTTCGAAGGAGCGAAGTCATTTGATCGCCGGAGCCACCACGTATCTTCAGGATGGTCTTAACGAAATCCTGAGTGACCTTCGGCGGCGTCGCAGCTGATTTTATGCCAAGCAGTGCTTTCTCGACATTTCCAGTGGCTGTGACATACGGTAGCGCTGCCATCTATGAGCCCCGCTGCGAATCGAGAACAATTCTCAGATGTGTTTCACCTTATTGCAACCAATATGAGCCGAAAGCCAGTGGATGGCACAACGGCCTACTCCCGGCTGTTTCTGTGCGAGGGCGTACGCCCGCGCGGGAAGCATTCGATACCGCGCTCCTCCAGCGCATGAAGGCGATCCGCTTTTGCGACTGGAAATCAAGCTGGACCAAGCAGTGTGCTAAATCTCTAGCGGGCGGCCTTCGGCATCGAGACCGCATCGCAAATGCGACTGAAGGTGTCCCAAGCATATAGCTGTGAATGCACCTGCAATATCATTCTGATCTCGTTAGATGCAGCATTTTTATAATCGTTTATCAAATATGAGCTGGGATGAACTAGCTTGGAAAACAATTTAAATAACGCTTTGTGCTCGTCAGACTGGCCGACCGATTTCGCCATATCGCCACCAGATTTTGGCTTCACGTCTGGCAAACCGTGCTTATCCCTAAGAGACTTTAGGCGCTCGATTTCGGTCCGAATACCTGCGCGCTCGCTCGCCATATCGGTGACTGTGGTGAGTTCGAGGATGCCCTCTAATATCTGAACTTTGTCAGTAACAGCCTCGGCTTGCCATCTGACAACGCCATTGTGAGAGCCAATTATATCTCTAACCTGCAAATTGATCTCATAGAGGTTACGGGTGATCATTGCTAAGATAGAAATATGGGCCTCGATGTTGCTGCCGGCAGTCTCAAGATAGCTCGCGCAAGCCGTGAGGAGATTGAAGAATATTATGGTCTCGTTCGTACGTTGAACGTTTTTTGATATCCAGTTGGCCGCTGATGTAAATTGCGAGGCCATGTCGTCAAAAGCCTGCGCGGCTTCGGCGGTAGTTCCAATCCGGAGTTTCTCTCCGAGGCTATTTGGCGCGGCCATACAGATCTCGTCACTTAAGAAAAAACGTGGGCTTTCTGGTCTTTGCTCCGCTCCAACAATTTCACTCTGCCCTTAAAGCGGATTTGCAGTGCTGCACGCTGAGCATAGTTCAATTCAGGTCGAAGGAGAGTTGGAAAATGTGTGTCCCCGCGCTATATCGCGCCCATGACCGGACCTAAAAAAGGCGGCTCTTCGGAGGCCCGTCGGAAACAGCTATTGTTTCGTGCCAAACGGCGCGGGTTCAAGGAGGTCGATCTGATCTTCGGAACCTTCGCGGCGGCGGAAATCGAAACGCTGGACGAAGCCGAACTCGATCAGTTCGAAGCGCTGCTCGCTGCGCCCGATCAGGAGGTCTATCGCTGGCTGCAGGGGCATACGCCTGCGCCGCCGCAATTCGACACCGCGCTGTTTGCGCGCATGAAGGCGCTCTGTGCGCGCAAGAACCCGACATGGAACGTCTAGACTACATCGCGCGGCATGAAGGCCGCTTTGCCGTCACCGGTGCGCCGGGCGGTTATGACGCCTATCTCGCGGCGGAAGCGGCGAAGCGCGGCCGCGGGCTCGTCCTGTTTGTCGCGACCGACGAGGTGCAGGCAGTGGCGACCGCCGACGGCGTGCGCTTCTTCGCGCCCGATGTGGAGGTGCTGTCGTTCCCGGCGTGGGATTGTCTGCCCTACGACCGGATGTCGCCAAAGTCCGATACCGAAAGCCGCAGACTCGCAACGCTCGCAGCGCTTGCGCGCCGCGACAAGAAATCGAAGCCCGCGGTCGTCGTCACCACCATCGATGCGATCCTGCAGCGCGTGCCGCCGCGCGAAACGATCGAAGGCGCCAGCCTGTTCGCGAAGACCGGCGGCCATGTCGAATACGAAAAGCTCACCGCCTTTCTCGCCGCCAATGGCTATGTGAGCGCGAGTACGGTGCGCGAGCCGGGCGATTTCGCGCTGCGCGGCGGCATCGTCGATCTGTGGCCTCCCGGCAGCGAGCAGCCATTGCGTCTGGACTTCTTCGGCTCCGAAATCACCTCGATCCGCGCCTTCGATGCCGAGACGCAATTGTCGAACGACAGCGTGGATGAGATCGAACTGTTGCCCGCGAGCGAGACGCCGCTCGATCCGGCGTCGATCAGCCGATTCCGCTCCGGCTATGTCGCGCGCTTCGGTCCCGCGAGTGACGATCCGCTCTACGAGTCGGTGAGCGCCGGCCGCAAGATCCAGGGCATGGAGCACTGGCTGCCGCTGTTCCACGACCATCTCGACACGCTGTTCGCCTTCGTGCCCGATGCGCTCGTCTTCCTCGCGCACCAGAGCGAGGAATCGAAGACCGCGCGGCTGGAGCTGATCGCCGACTACTACGCTGCGCGCAAGGACATGCTCCATCCCAAAGATGACGATGCCAAGCATGCGATCAAGGCGCCGCCCTACAAGCCCCTGCCGCCCGATGCGCTCTATCTCACCGACGACGAATGGAAGAATGCGCTGAAGCGCCTTCTGGTGCGCGATCTCTCACCGTTCCAGGCGCCCGACTCGACGAAGTCGGTCGATGCCGGCGGCAAGGCGGCGCGCGATTTTGCGCCGGAACGCAAAAGCGGCGTCAACGTGTTCGAAGCCGCCGCACAACACATCAAGGCGCTGCAGACGGATGGCAAGCGCGTGCTGGTCGCGTCGTGGATCGAAGGCTCGGCGGAGCGTATGGGCGGTGTGCTCGCCGATCACGGCCTCGACGCCATCCGCAAGGTCTCCGACTGGCCCGATGCGCGCAAGCTGCAGAAGAGCGCGGCCGGCATCTCGGTGCTCTGCTTCGAGCACGGCTTTGAGGCGCCGGATTTCGCCGTCGTGGCCGAGCAGGACATCCTGGGCGACCGCATGGTGCGCCAAACGCGCCAGCGACGCGCGCAGAACTTCCTGCAGGAGGCCTCGAGTCTCGCGCCCGGCGATCTCGTGACGCATATCGAGCATGGTGTGGGACGTTATCTCGGCCTCAAGACTATCGACGCCGCCGGTGCGCCGCACGATTGCCTCGAACTGCAATATGACGGCGGCAAGCTGTTCCTGCCGGTCGAGAACATCGAGCTTCTGACACGCTATGGCGCGGAGGAGGGCAATGCCCAGCTCGACCGCCTCGGCGGCGCGGGCTGGCAGACGCGCAAGGCGCGCATGAAGGAGCGCGTGCGCGAGATGGCGGCGGAACTGATCCGCATCGCTGCCGCGCGCGAGCTGAAATCGCTCGAGGCTGTCGATCCGCCCGCGCACATCTATGACGAGTTCTGCGCGCGCTTTCCCTATCAGGAGACGGAGGATCAGGAGAAAGCGATCGCCGACGTCATCGAGGATCTCGGCAAGGGCCGTCCGATGGACCGGCTCGTCTGCGGCGATGTCGGTTTCGGCAAGACCGAGGTGGCCCTGCGTGCCGCGTTCGTGATGGCGATGAGCGGGCAGCAGGTCGCGGTGGTGGTGCCGACGACGCTGCTCGCGCGCCAGCATTTCCGCACCTTTGCCGAACGCTTCGCAGGCTTTCCGGTCAAGGTGCGCCAGCTCTCGCGCTTCGTCGACGCGAAGGAGGCCCGCGAGACCAAAGCGGGGCTCGAATCCGGCGACATCGATATCGTGGTCGGCACCCACGCGCTGCTCGCGAAGGGCATCGTGTTCCGCAATCTCGGGCTTGTGATCGTCGATGAGGAGCAGCATTTCGGCGTCGGTCACAAGGAGCGGCTGAAGGCGCTGAAGGCCGATGTCCATGTGCTGACGCTGACGGCGACGCCGATCCCGCGCACGCTTCAGCTTGCGCTCTCGGGCGTGCGCGATCTTTCGCTCATCACCACGCCGCCGATCGACCGGCTCGCGGTGAGAACCTTTGTGACGCCGTTCGATCCCCTGGTCGTGCGCGAGGCGCTGCTGCGCGAGCATTATCGCGGCGGCCAGAGCTTCTATGTCACGCCGCGCATCGCCGATCTACGCGAGGCGGAGGAATTCCTGAAAGCGACCGTGCCCGAGGTGAAGATCGCGGTCGGCCACGGCCAGATGGCGGCGCACGCGCTTGAGGACGTGATGACGGCGTTCTACGACCGCCGCGTCGACGTGCTGATCTCCACCAATATCGTGGAGAGCGGTCTCGACATCCCGTCGGCCAACACCATGATCGTGCATCGTGCCGATATGTTCGGCCTGTCGCAGCTTTACCAGCTGCGCGGGCGCATCGGCCGCGGCAAGCAGCGCGCCTATGCCTATCTCACCACGCCCGCGGACCGGAAACTGACCGAGACGGCGGAGCGCAGGCTTCAGGTGCTGCAATCGCTCGACCAATTGGGCGCGGGCTTCTCGGTCGCGAGTCACGATCTCGATATCCGCGGCGCGGGCAATTTGCTCGGCGAGGAGCAGTCCGGTCACGTCAAGGAGGTCGGCATCGAGCTCTATCAGGAGATGCTCGAAGAAGCGGTCGCGCAGATGCGCAGCGGCGAGGCGGCGGTGGAGATCGCCGATCAATGGTCGCCGCAGATCAACATCGGTGCGTCGGTGCTGATCCCGGAAGACTATGTGCCCGACCTCAATGTGCGCATGGCCCTCTACCGGAGGCTTGCCGGCATCGAGACGCGCGCGGAGATCGAACGCTTCGCTGCCGAACTCATCGACCGCTTCGGCAAGCTGCCGGAAGAGGTGCAGCACCTGTTCGACATCGTCGCGATCAAGCAACTCTGCCGCACGGCGCAAGTCGAAAAGATCGACGCCGGTCCCAAGGGCGGCACGATCAGCTTCCGAAACAACGCCTTCCCCAATCCGCTCGGGCTTGTGAGGCTCATCAACGCCCATCCCGGCACGATGAAGGTGAGGCCCGACCAGAAAGTCGTGGTCCAACGCGACTGGCCCACACCCGAGTCACGACTCAAAGGGGCGCAGGCGTTGCTTGGGCAATTGGCGAAGCTCGCGGAGGCGGCTTGAAACGCGGCTCGAAATCGGATATCTGCGCGGCCTCATTTTGCGGAGAGTCCGTCATGTTCAAGACGATGCAGGGATCGCTCCACGGTAGTTGACCGTGCGCCGGGCTCGTGCCCGGCCATCTGCGTTCCCAATCTCCATCCTTCGAGATAGATCGTCATGTCGACGTCATTGGCGCGCGCGGAAACGCGCGCCCGGGCGAACCCGCACGCATGTCTCGCGCGCTATCGCCCAGAACTTCAAACCGCCACTCGCGCCCTGGCGGAGCGGCACATCCGGCTGGCGGAATTGAGCGCCAGCTTCCCGGCGCTGTTCGTTGCGCTGGCGCGTCCGCGCGCCCGCTTCGATCCGGAGCCGGTCATCGCGAACGTGATCGCGGGCGCGTCGCTGGCCGCGCTCGCCGAAGACGCGCGCGTGCCGCTTTGGCTGCGCAAGATGGCGCCGGGGATGTTTGGCGGCCCGATCCCGGAGCTGCCGGACAGTCTCTATCTGCGCCGTCGAATCGTGAACCACTTGCCGGCGCGGGCGAAGCTTGTACCCGATTGGCTCGACACCGTTTCAAGGGCGGCGCGTTTTTCTCACGATCCTTTCGCGCTGTGGTGCGCGCGGCTGAGCGCGCGTGACATGGCGACGATGCGAAAGCGCTTCGAACGTCTCGCGCTCTGGGCCTGGTTCTCGACCGAACCTTCGGTTCGCGCAAATGAGTTCATAACGCGCAAATGGTCGGCGGAGATAGAACTGAAAGCAGCGCTCACTGCCGCCGATGACTGGTATGAAACCGTGCAACTCTACGTCTTTCTCGGTGACCGGCAGATTGACGATGTCTATCTGAAACCCGGCAATGTAAACGGCTTCGACTTCCGGCCCCTGCGCTCGGCGGAGGAGGTCGCGGTGGAGGCTAAAGCGATGAGGAACTGTGTTCGCACCTATGGTGATGAGCTGGCCAGCGGCCGTGCGCGGCTGTGGAGCGTGCAGCGCCGCGGCGCGCGTGTTGCGACGCTCTGTACTGGTTGGCGGCGCGGAAACCCGCTGCCATCGATTTTGGACCTCATGTTATCGCGCAACCGGCTGGCACCGCCGGAGATATGGCTTGCAGCGCGCAAATGGCTGAACGGCCAGGAACTCATGCTTCTCAGTCGATGGAGGAAAAAGGGATGGCCGGACGCACCTCTCGACCGCGCGATGTGGATTGAACTCTGGCGACCTTACTGGCTGGCGAAGCGCTGTTTCCCGGAATGGCTGCCGCTCCGTTCTTCGGTAGATGCGCTTTATAATCTTTGAAATCGGGAACGAAGAGCCACCTCAGCGCCAGCGCAGATAGAGTTTCTGGCCCTTCATCTCGAAGATTTCATCCGCTTCAGGAAGGCATGCCGAGGAGGGAGCTGCGCATCTTCGTGCCGTTCGTACTGGCGGCGGCCCAGCAACCGATAATTTGCATCGTTGCACATACCGCCGCGGGCGCACGTGGTTTGTGCTAACCTCCCTTCGTGCTTTGCGGGGAATGGCAATGCAGGTTGCGGGAGCGGACGCCTTCAAGGTGAATTCTCTCACCGGGCTCGATCGTGCCAGTCCGGTCGAAGGTGATGTCGTGTGGGATGTTCCGCGCTCGCTGTGGAATGCCGCCATGCTGATCGGGGCGCTTGTCTTCGCGCCGCTGACGTTCAGCTGGAGCGCGTTGGCCGTGTTCCTGGTCACGGCCGGCATCACGCTTTGCGCGGGGCACTCCGTGGGCTTTCACCGCCGCCTGATCCACCGCAGCTTCGATTGTCCGAAATGGCTGGAGCGCACGCTCGTCTGGTTCGGCACGGCCGTCGGCATGGGCGGTCCGATCTGGACGATCCGGCTGCACGACACGCGGGACTGGGCGCAGCGCCAGCCGGACTGCCACTGGTTCCTGCGCCACGACAAGCCGCTCCTCGTCGAGGGATTTTAC
>Ga0105239_10004282_pt1 | contig 17118 bp, 14 predicted proteins | sample KBSC44metaG_FD_92761 | JGI IMG/M metagenome (GOLD analysis project Ga0105239, IMG submission 92761) | Corn rhizosphere microbial communities from Kellogg Biological Station, Michigan, USA - KBS C4-4 metaG | ecosystem: Host-associated > Plants > Roots > Rhizosphere > Soil | place: Michigan, USA...
ATCGCTTCGGGGGTAGAATTAATTACCCGCAGGGGAAGATCGCTGCGGGTAACCATACCATTCTCTACAGATGTATCCATAAATGTCAGTTAAGGGCGCCGCCACGAAGGCGGCGCCTCGTTCATTCTTCAATTACTGTAAAATGGGCTTGCCGTCATAAGTGGCGGACTTCAGGATCGCGTCGCCGGCGCTGACAGCAGCAGGAGACAGCGGTGCATACGTCAGCGCAGAGCTGAACTGCTGACCGTCGTGGATCATCCAGGAGATAAGTTTCAGCAGCTTGGTAGCGCGCTCCTGGCTGCGGTTGTTGTACTTCTGCTCCTTGTAGATGATAACCCAGGAGAAACCGGAGATGGGATAGCCATCAGCAGCCTCCGTATTCGTCAGGGACACCTTCGTGTCGGCAGGTATCTGGATATTCGCCGCAGCCGTTACACTGGCGATGCTCGGCGTGATGAAATTGCCGGATTTGTTCTTCAGCTTGGCATAAGGCATCTGGTTCTGAACGGCATAGGCCAGCTCGATATAGCCAATTGCACCGGGGGTGCCCTTGATCAGACCGGCAACACCTTCGTTACCCTTTCCGCCAAGACCCGCAGGCCAGTTGACAGAAGAGCCCTTGCCAACCTTCGTGCTCCATTCCTCGCTGACCTTGGACAGGTAAGTGGTGAAGATATTGGAGGTACCGCTGCCATCGCTGCGGTGTGCGATCACGATAGAAGTGGAAGGAAGCTTCGCGCCTTTGTTGTCGGCAGCGATCTTTCCGTCATTCCATTTGGTGATCTTGCCCAGGAAAATATCGGCCAGCACCTCGGGAGACAGCTTCAGCGTATCCTTGAAATCAGGCAGATTATAGCTGAGTACGACCGCACCAGCCGTAATGGGGATGTGGATGGCCGGAGCAGACTGAGCTGAATCCTGCTTGCCATTCATCGGGGCATCAGAAGCGCCGAAGTCAACGGTCTTGGCCGTCAGCTGGGAGATACCCGCGCCGGAACCTACAGACTGGTAGTTGACCTTCAGGCCATTCGCCTTGTTATACTCAGAGAATTGCTTCGAGAACAGCGGATTATCAAAAGAGCTACCGGCTCCGATGAGCGTGTTGTCGTCGCCGCTGCCAGAAGCCGTAGAGTCAGCACCCGAAGTGCTGCCGCCACCGCAGGATACCATAGCTGCAGTAACGACCACAAAGATAGACGTGCTAACCAGGGTCTTAATGTTGAAGAATTTTTGCATCATGATAGTATAGTTAAGGAGTTATATACCTTTTTGATCGTCTGCATTAATGGGTGTAAGGATAATAGGAGTATGTTGGGTTCGAGAACAGCTTGCCGAAAGTGAAATAGAAAGTGACCCGATACACGAGGTCATAGTCGTGAGCGGCCGCACCCGTAAGACCGGACTGCTGACCCTTATACCTGTTATACCAGATATTGGGCATAATATGAACGTTATTCACAGGCGAGTAGTCGACACCAGCAGAAAGGAAGCCCTCCTTATTGTTCGGATCGTAGGTCGTGCTGACCGTATAGAGCGATTTGTATTTGCTGTACGTGGTGTTGTCGTATTTGGTGTTGGGGTTGTAGAAATCGTACCGGGCGAAGACACTGAACTTGCTGCCGATAAGGTTATAGTGACCGTACAAGCTAAGGCCGGTAGCCGTCCCATCAAGCGTATCTACTATCGCGCCACGGGTTGCAGCCTCGGCCTGCGCCAGTTTGTTGGAATAGCCTTCCACACCGACCCTGAACTTTTTGTCAACCCAGACGATCGAGCCCTTCAACATCTGACGGTAGGAATGACCATGAGGCCCGGCCACCCAGTTCTGACGCTGATAATCAGCATAGGCATCCAGGATCAGATGATTCTTCAGGAATCCAACATATACATCTCCATAAAACCATTTGTAGAGGGTGCCGTTGAGCGCCTGGGGCTTGGCACTGGTCCCATTGGCAACCAGCAGATTATACCCGTAGGTAACGCTCTTATCGGCAGTATTGAACCGGCCCTGCAGACCGAGACCGAAGTCGAAGGACGGCGTCCTGCGGATATCGGTGATGGTTCTTTCTATAGGGCGGGAATAAGTAAACAGGTTTTCCGTCATATAAGGAAAAGCCGGGGTAGGCTGCAAACCAAACACCAGGTCATTCCCCTTAAACAGGAAATTCTTCCAGCGAAGATTGGCGAACTTAATATAAGGTGTGAATTTGTTATTCTGCAGAAGATCGCCGGTTGTGAAATCATCCTCGGCTGCAAAAAGGAACTCAGCGGAAAAATTCTTGGCGATATTATAATCATAGCCAATGTATATCCGGCGGAACTGAAACTCATCCTGGTCCTTTTTTACATTGGTATACTGATTGTTCCCGCCGCGATTCAGGGAGTCTGCATGCGACTTATGGAAATAGTCGCCGAAAATATAGCCCCAGACCCTGCCGGAATTGGGAACACCTGCCCGAAAAGCGGAGTCATTGTTCCATAAATACTGCGCCTGTGAGGCAATGGTTAAAAATGAGAAAATAGCGATAATTAAAAGTTGTTTTGCGAAGTTACGTTTCATAAAAGTCTTGGTTCATTAAAAACTTGGTTCGAAAAATAAGTTAGCGATTCGACGTCGTTCAAATTCGACTGCAAAACAATGTTTAAGCGATGACCCGAATGTTAAGGGAATATTACCTTAATGTTAACACTTCCAAAAAGAGAGCAAGTTCTGCAAAATTTTATCTTTTTATTCATTGTTTATCATATATTTACATATATCAATTATGCTGACTAAATAAAAAATAGCGCTTACCCCCAGGGGTTGGCCCTCCTCAGGCCTCTCTTGTGTTAAGAAATTATTACCAAATTCACTTTATCCCATCTTACCGGTCACATTGGATTTAATTTGTGATCCTCTGTAAAAAATTTTATTCAATGAAGGGGTTTAATGCAATTGTTCAACTATTCATGCCCAAGGACAAAGTTTTCTATTCCCTTTTCGAAGAAGTAGCAGACAGCGTGGCCCGGATGGGTGAGCTATTAAAAGAAGTGGTCAAAGAACCGGATTTTGATAAAAGAGCCGTGCTGATCTCCCAACTCGAAACACAGGAACACGTGAATGACGAATTCACTCATCGGATATTTACGGAGCTCGGACGTAATTTTATCACCCCCTTCGACCGCGAAGACATCCACTACCTCGCCAGCGCGCTCGACGATATCTGCGACTATATCTATGCCGCAGCCAAAAAGATCAATTTCTATAAGGTAAATCCCAACGACCCGGGCATCCAGAAGATGGCCGACCTCATCGAACAGGGCTCCAAACAGATACGCAGCGCGGTGAGAGAGCTTCGGAACATGCGGGATATGCGCACCATAACCGACGCGCTCGTACGGGTCAACAGCATTGAGAACCAGGCCGACGATATCTTCGACATGAGCATCGAACGCCTCTTCGAGACCGAACCCGACGCCAAGGAGGTCATCAAAAAGCGGGATATCTACCAGGTGATGGAGATCGTGACCGACAAATGCGAAGACGCCACTAACGTGATCGAATCTATTATTATTAAGTACGCCTGAGCCTGGGCCTCTGAAAGCCTAATCCTCCATGTTACTGCTTTTTATCGTCATCGCCCTGGCACTGGTATTCGACTACATCAATGGATTTCACGACGCGGCCATCTCCATTGCCACCATCGTCTCCACCAAGGTCCTGACCCCCTTCCAGGCCGTCCTCTGGGCAGCCATCTTCAATTTCGCCGCATTCTTTATCTTCAGATACTTTATCGGCGAGTTCAAGATCGGCAATACGATCGCCCATTTCGTCTCCCGGGACTTTATCACCCTGCCCGTCATTCTCTCCGGTCTGATCGCAGCCATCACCTGGAACCTTTTCACCTGGTGGTTTGGCATCCCCTCCAGCTCGTCCCACACGCTGCTGGGCGGGTTCGTCGGCGCAGCCCTGGCCCATGCCGGCGGCTGGACCGTCCGAGGCCAGAACGTCATCGAATATGGCAGCGTTCTGCCGACCTTCTTCTTCATCGTCCTGGCCCCGCTGATCGGCATGTTGGTCGCCCTCGTCATCACCATATTAATTGTCAACCTGTTTCAGAAAAGCAATCCCTACCGCGCCGAGAGCTGGTTCCGGCGCATACAGCTGCTGTCATCCGCCCTGCTGAGCCTCGGACACGGCGGCAACGACGCCCAAAAAGTGCTGGGTATCATCGCAGCAGCCCTCGTTGCCCACGGCGACCTGGAAAATATCCGGGACATTCCCACCTGGGTGCCGATAGCCTGCTTTTCCGCCATCGCCCTCGGCACCATGAGCGGCGGCTGGCGCATCGTCAAGACCATGGGGAGCAGGATCACCAAGGTCAGCCCCCTCGAAGGAATTTGCGCCGAGACCGCAGGCGCCATTACCCTGTTCCTCACCCAGTCCCTGGGCATTCCCGTCAGCACGACACACACGATCACCGGAGCCATCGTTGGAGTCGGCGCGACCAAACGTATGTCCGCCGTCCGCTGGGGAGTGACGATCAACCTCGTCTGGGCATGGATACTGACCATACCCGTCAGTGCGCTGCTGGCCGCCGTCGTCTACTGGATCCTCCGCCTCCTCCTCCACGCCGGCTGACCCCGTCTGTAACTGATCCCATCTGCCGCCACCCCTCACCCGTCGCCGACCCCACCTCTTTTAACTATTAGTTACTACCAGGCTCAAAATTTTATTCCTATATTTACGCCTCTTTAACCGGACGGAGTCCGGTTCGCACACAAGGCCCTCGGCTGTAACCGAGCCAAAGGCGAAGGTTACGAACGAGGTTCCCGAGGAATCGAAGGGAATGACCGAGGTTCCCGAGGACTCGAAGGGAACGGCCGAGAAGGAGCGAGGGGGGACGCTCCGACGAAGGTCTCGTGGCGAAGCAGCTCCGACGAAGTTCTGCAGACATTATGGTTTGGGATACAACCGAGCCTTTGGCGAAGGTTGCGAACAAGGGTTCAACGGTGTTGAAACCGAAGTTCTTATTTTTGGGTCAAAATTTTTTGTCCCACATTTAAACATGCAAAAAAGGATTTATAAAATTTTCTTCTATACGCTGCTCCTCGCCGTGTATGGAGTATTCTTTTCTGTCGAATCCTTTTTCAACTTCGAAGGCCACGTAGACGCAAAGGCCTTTTTCGCAAGATCTACCTTCGTCCAATCTTCCGGGAACCACCGGCAGGAGGTCAAAACCAACCCCCTTCAGTCTCCCGGCAAACACAAGATCCGGCTCAACAAACGCTTCCACCAGGAAGACATAGCCCTCTGCCCGGTGATCACCGTCGCCGCGCCCGAAGAGCGGATCATCCCAAGAGTGCTGGGCACTTATCTGACCGTCCCTCTGCCCTCCGTTCTGGTGGTGCACCTGCGACTACGAGGCCCTCCTGATGTTGCCTGATACACTGGCAACATCATTTTTCATTAAAATAAGCAATTGTATGGTCGCTTTCTGTCACAGAAAGTCACTGCGGGCATGCGGGATGTTAATAACACTGCAGCTGTCCGTACTTTCTCTCTTTGCGCAACCCAAAAAATATTCGCTCGCCCAGTTCATCGATTCGGCCCAAAAACACCTGCCGGTGCTCCTCCAGAAAAGATCCCTGGTCGACGCCGCGAAGGCGGGTGTCACGGATGCAAAACACGCCTACCTGCCCACGTCCTTTATCGGCGACCAGGTGACGGCCGCAACGGATAATTCCATCCCCGGGTCCTATATCGGCTTTGGCGTCATCCCTTCGAGCTCCAGCGGCGTACGCTCCTCCAATATTTATCAATCCGCCATTGGGAACATCGGCTTCTTCTACAACCAGTATGAGCTGCTGGACTTCGGCCTGAAAAAAGCCACGGTCCGCAACGCCGAGGCCTTCGCGGGTCTCAGCCAGGCCGACCTGGACCGGGAGACCTACCTCGTCCAGTGGCAGGTCAGCAAGCTGTACCTGGACATCCTGAAAAACCAGTTCCAGCTGGCCATCGACCGCGAGAACGTCAGCCGCTATGAAACGATCTACAAGGTCATCCAGGCGGTCACCCGCAGCGGCATTAAGCCCGGCGCCGACTCGGCGCTGGCGATGGCCGAACTGTCCAGGACCCGGATCACCTACAACCAGACCTTTGGCAATATCCGGGGACTACAGCAGCAGCTGAGCTATCTGACCGGTATACCCGCCGACGACGTCGACATCGATACGGCGCAGACAAAAAGCTATCTGTCCGCCCTGGGCCTCGTCGGCAGGATCGACAGCGCCACCGTCTCCAACAACCCCCTGGTGGACTTTTTCAACAAAGAGCATCTGCTCTACCGGCAAAAGGAGGACCTCGTCAAAAAGAGCTTTCTGCCGAAGGTATTCCTGACAGGAGTAGGCTGGGCCAGGGGGTCCAGCATCGACTATACGGATAACTACAGATCGACCATCAGCGGGCTGGGCTACCAGCGTTTCAACTACCTCGCCGGACTAACGCTGGAGTACGACCTCTGGAACACCGTCCACCGAAGGGACAAGGAGCGCATCGCCCGCAATAACACCCTCGCCAGCGAATACGGACTGCAGCAACAGCAGCTGTCCCTGGCCAATGTTGGCAACAAGGCCGAAGAAAGCATCCATACGGCGACCAGGAATCTTAGCGAGATCCCCATCCAGGTGGACGCGGCAAACAGCGCCTACGAGCAGAAGACCGCCCAGTACAAGGCCGGCATCATCAACCTCGTAGACCTGACCAACGCCTCCTTCGTGCTTTACCGGAGCCAGACCGACTACGTGCAGACGCTCAGCGACTGGCTGCTGGCCAACCTGGATAAGTATTCGGCAGCAGGCCAGCTCAATCTTTTCATCCAATCAATCAAATAATAATGGTACGAACAGCTCTGAAAAGGCCCATCACTATCATCGTTCTGTTCATGGGACTCTTGTTGTTCTCGGTCATCGCGATCCGGACCATACCCATCGATATATTCCCCAGGCTGAACTCCCCCACCATCTATGTGATCGAACAGTATGGGGGCATGTCCGCACAGCAAATGGAAGGCTTCTTCGCCACCCGTATGCAGGACCAGTTCTTATATGTCAATGGGATCAGGAACATCGAGAGTAAAAATATACAGGGCCTGACCCTGATTCGGCTCACCTTCTACGAGAACACAGACATGGCGGAAGCCTCCGCGCAGGTAGCCCTGCAGGTCAACCGGACGATGGCCTTCTTTCCGCCCGGCGCCCTGCCTCCACAAGTGGTCCGCTTCGACGCCTCCTCGCTGCCCGTGGGCGAGCTGGTGTTTAGCAGCAAGACCAGGCCTCTAAAGGATATCTTTGACCTGGCCCTCACGCGGGTACGCCCCCTGTTCGCCACGGTCCCCGGCCTGTCAGCGCCGCCGCCTTTCGGCTCCAACGCCCGGTCGGTGCTGATCAACGTCAATCCTGAGAAACTGCGGATGTACAACCTCTCCGCCGACGAAGTGGTGGAGGCCATCGCCCGCAACAACGCGATCACACCCTCCGGCAACCTCCGCATCGACAGCACCATGTATGTTACCTCGATCAACTCTCTGGAGTCGAAGGTCGAGCACTTCGGAGACATCCCCGTAAAAAGCAACGGCTCCACGTCTATATACGTCCACGACGTGGCCAATGTCGCCGACGGCGCGGACATCACGGTAGACTACGCACTCGTCAACGGCAAACGCTCGGTCTATATTCCCGTGGTCAAGACGGCCGACGCATCCACCTGGGAGGTCGTGCAGACATTGCGCAAACGCATTCCCGAAATGAAAAGCCTTCTTCCCGACGACATCGACATCAGCTATGAGTTCGACCAGTCGGTATTCGTTATCAACTCGGCCAGGAGCCTCATGACGGAAGGGATACTGGGAGCGGTGCTCACCGGTCTGATGGTGCTGCTCTTCCTCCGCGACTGGCGAAGCAGCCTGGTGGTCATCATCACCATACCCGTCGCGGTAATGAGCGCGGTATTCTTCCTCAAATTAGCCGGACAGACGGTGAATATCATGACGCTCAGCGGCCTCGCGCTGGCCATCGGTATTCTTGTCGACCAGGCGACGGTGACGATAGAGAATATACACCAGCACCTCGAAATGGGAAAGAACAAGAAGCAGGCGATCCTCGACGCCTGCGAAGAGATATCCTTCCCCCTGCTGCTGATCCTGCTCTGTATACTAGCCGTCTTCGCGCCGGCATTCGTAATGTCCGGCGTGCCAAGAGCAATGTTCCTGCCCCTGTCGCTGTCGATCGCCTTCGCCATGATCGTGAGCTTCGTCGCCGCCCAGACGCTGGTGCCCGTGGTCTCCGTCTGGCTGCTCAAGGCGGAGATGTTCCAGTACCACCACGAAGGCTTCCACGCCCACGCCGGACTGGCGATGAATGAGGACGAGAACGCACAGATCGGCCTGCACGACTACGAAGAGCACAAGCACAAGGGAGAGAACAATTTCTTCCAGCGCATAAAGACCGGCCTTGCATCCCGCCTTGAAAAATGGATGCCGCGCCGAAAATTCATCGTCACGATCTATCTTATACTCGCATTCGGGGCAGCCGGCGTCTGCTATGTGATCATCGGAAAAGACCTGCTGCCAAAGACCAACAACGGACAGATCCAGCTGCGCCTCCGCGAACCGGACGGCACCCGCCTGGAAGTGACGGAGAAAGCGACACAGGGCGTCCTCGGCATCATCGACTCAACGGTCAACCACCAGGTGGCGATCTCGTCGGCATACGTAGGCCTGGTGCCCAGCAATTTTGGCACCAGCAACCTGTATATCTTCAACAGCGGAACGCACGAGGCTGTTATACAGGTCAACCTGAGCGAAGACTACAAGGGAAAGATCGAAATGCTGAAAGAAACGCTCCGGAAGAATATCCTGGCGGCATATCCCGACCTCCGGCTTTCCTTCGAACCTATCGAGCTGACAGAAAAGATCATGGCGCAGGGCGCCTCCACGCCGATCGAAGTAAGGGTCGCCGGTAAGAACATGGACGACATCGAAGCATACGCCGGACGCCTCGTAGACGCGCTCAAGGAAGTCCCTTTCTTAAGGGATGTCCAGATCGCCCAGCCCCTGCACCTGCCCGTGGTCAACATCAACGTCGACCGCAACAAGCTGGCGCTGATGGGTCTCTCGATCGACAACGTCTCCCGGAGCATCACGGATGCCACTTCTTCCAGCCGGTATACCAATAAGAACCTCTGGCTCGACCAGCGGGCCGCGTATACCTACCAGAGCCAGGTGCAGGTGCCGGAATACATCATGAATTCCATGCAGCAGCTGCAGTCGGTCTCCCTGGTGAAAGGGCAGCCCCGGCCAGTGCTGGCGGACGTGTCCACCTCCCGCATCGACACCCTGCCCGGCGAATTTGATCGCAGCGGTCCGAGACGATATGTGACGGTCAGCGCCAACATCCACCAAAAAGACCTTGGCTCGGCTACGGCGGCGGTGCAAAATGCGATAAAGAAACTAGGCGCGCCACCAACGGGTCTGGTCGCAGAGGTAAAAGGGATGTCGTCCCTGCTGACGGAAACGCTCGACTCGCTACAGACGGGACTGATGGCCGCTATCGTCGTCATCCTGCTGCTGCTCGCGGCCAACTATCAGTCATTCGGACTATCGATATCCGTACTGGCGACGGTCCCCGCGGTGCTGCTGGGCGCTATGCTCGTGCTGCTGGCGACAGGCGCCACGCTTAATCTTCAGTCGTATATGGGTATCATCATGTCGACAGGCGTATCGGTGGCCAACGCGATCCTGATCGTCACCAACGCGGAAAAGCTGAGACTCGAATACCGCGACCCCTACAAGGCCGCGGTGGTGGCAGCCAGCGTCCGGCTTCGCCCCATCCTGATGACCAGCCTGGCAATGATAGCCGGTATGATCCCGATGGCCAGCGGCCTCGGAGAAGCCGGCGACCAGTCCGCGCCTCTCGGCCGCGCCGTTATCGGCGGGCTGGCTGCATCGACGTTTGCGGCGCTGTTCATCGTCCCCCTGGTTTATGGATGGATACAACAAAAGAAATCTTTTAACTCAGTCTCTTTATTACCAACACATGAATAAGCATATCTTCTTCCTTCTATCTCTTACAGCCTTCCTCATTTACGGCTGTTCCGACAATAAAGCCGCGGAAAACAAAAACATCCCACAGGCAACGACCCCTCACTACAACCTGGCAGTTGCCCAACATCAGCCCGTACGGCAGATCATGAAACTGCCCGCCCAGCTGGCGGCCTACCAGGAGGTTAGCATATTCCCGAAGGTCAATGGCTATGTACGATCGGTGCTGGTGGACATCGGCTCACACGTACAGACGGGCCAGCTGCTGATGACGCTGGAAGCGCCCGAGCTGCAGCAGGCCTCAGCCGCAGCAAAGGAAAAATACGCAAGGGCCCGGTCTGACTATGCGATCAGCCGCGACAGCTATGAACGTCTCAGGCAGGCAGCGCGCACACCCGGCGCCATCTCTCCCATGGACCTCGCGACAGGCAGATCAAAGACCGATGCCGACAGCGCCCTCTGCAACTCCGAAAAAGCCAACTGGCAGATGCAGCAGACGATGATGGGCTATCTCACCGTCACGGCCCCCTTCCGCGGGATCATCACACAACGCAACGTCCACCCGGGGGCCCTCGTCAGCGCCGAAGTAAAAGACAGCAAGCCGATGCTCGAGCTCAAACAGATCGACCACCTCCGTCTTCAGGTCGACATCCCTGAGACCATCGCCGCCACGCTGCGCAGCAACGACACGCTCTCGTTCTATCTCAGCGCCTTCCCCGGCAAACGGATGACCGGCCGCATCGCCCGCACCGCCATGAACATTAACATGCAGTATCGAACCGAACGCGTTGAGCTGGACGTCTACAACAAAAACGAGGTGCTTTCCCCCGGCATGTATGCCGACGTCCTCTTCGATTCTAAGGGCAACCCGCACGCCCTCGCCGTACCCAAATCCGCTGTCGTCACTTCGACCGAACGCAAATACGTCATCGTCGTTCGCAACGGAAAGGCCATTCGCGAGGACGTAAGCACCGGCAACGAAAGCAATGACAAAATAGAGATCCTGGGCAATATACAGCCCGGCGAATCAGTAATTGCAAACGCCAATGATGAGATAAAAGAAGGGACAGCTATAAAATGAGTCAATAAAAGTGGGTCAGCGCTCGTCTGGCTCACTTTTATTCAAATACTCCAGGATATCTTCTTTGGTCAGGAACAATTCTTTCCGGGAAAGGTCCCAGTGCTGCTTGGCGGCCACCTGCCCGGCCGTCCCCCGATCGAAATTCCAGAAACGCGCAGCATCAGAAGAGCAATGCAGAATAGCCTCGTAGTTCCCGTAATTGGTGACGTATAGCGCCGCACCGCATACTGAACAGTTATACGATAGCTTTTGAAGAACTTTATAGAAAAGTTCGATATGGTCAACATCCATAATGTCAAATTAAGAGTAAGTGAAGTTAGGTTCGATAGGTCAGGACGCAGGTGGACCACGCAGAGAGGTCATCGGAAAACAGGACCATACCGCCGACTCATTCACTATACAAAACTCCGTGCTACATAAGATCAGCCAGTTCCTTTGATCGCGTGCAGGTGTAAATAAGGCAAAGCCGTTTTCAGAATGGTATCGTTTGTCGGGGGAAAAATAACAGTCCCGGGAAAGACCGGGCTTATTGCAGAAAGAGACCTTGTGCGCCCTGGGCTTGGCGCTCAGGTCGACAAAAGGCTTATTCGAAAGAAGATAGAACCTGTCGGAAAGCCGGACAGTGAACATCGCCAGACCAACAAGGAGCAGAATACCTTTATAAGCAATTTCCTTCTTTTTATTTCTTGCTGCATTCATGCCTGACCATAAAGGTACCATTTTTCGCTGTTTTCCATAGGGAAAATTTAGTGTAGGTTTGCGTCACCATGACCATCCTTTTATTCACGCTTGCGCTCTTTATAGGCGCGCTGGCCGCAGGCCTGCTCGGCTCGCTCACCGGGCTCGGCGGAGGCGTCGTTCTGATCCCTTTGCTGACCCTGGTCTTCAAGGTGGATATTCATTATGCCATAGGAACCTCCCTGGTCAGCGTCATCGCCACGTCATCGGGTGCAGCCGCGGCCTATGTCCGCGAAGGCATCACCAATATTCGCCTGGGCATGTTCCTCGAGCTGGCCACCACCTTCGGCGCCATTTTCGGCGCCTGGCTCTCCAGCTGGCTCTCCACCTCCTTTATCGCCGTCCTCTTCGGCCTGATCCTGATACTCTCGGCAGCCATCTCCTTCTTCAAATTAGCCGACCCGGTGTCCACCGGCGAAGGAAGCCCCCTGTCCCGCTGGCTAAAGCTCAACAGCAGCTATCCCACGCCGGAAGGGAAGAAGCCCTATATCGTAAAGAACGTGATCGGCGGCTTCTTCATGATGAATATCGCAGGAGTGATATCGGGTCTGCTGGGCATCGGCTCGGGCGCGCTAAAGGTCATCGCAATGGACAACGTGATGCGCATACCATTCAAAGTGTCCACTACAACCAGCAATTTCATGATCGGGGTGACCGCCGCTGCCAGCGTCGGCGTCTATCTGAGCCGGGGCTATATCGACCCCGGGCTGTCCATGCCTGTAATGCTGGGGGTGCTGCTCGGCGCTTTTCTGGGCTCGCGGATACTGACGACGGCCAAAACATCCAGCCTGAAAATACTATTCGCGCTGGTGATCCTGGTGCTCGCCATAGAAATGATGTACAACGGTCTTACACATAAAATATAAGCTGCATGTCCCTTCGCCGGAAAAAGATCACAGATACCGACCTCGAAAAGCTCATCGGACAGCTGCTGCGCTACGGAGTGTTGCTCTCCTCCGCGATCGTCATCATCGGCGGCATCGTCTATCTCTGGCGGCATGGCAGTGAACAGCCGCAATTCCACGTATTCAGAGGTGAACCCGAAAAGATGAGAAAGGCAGGCCCCCTCTTCCGCGCGATCCTCAATGGAGAAGGACGCCCCTTCATTCAGCTGGGCCTTTTCGTCCTTATCGCTACACCCATCCTGCGGATCGTCTTTTCCATCTTCGGCTATCTGCTCGAAAAAGACTATCTCTATGTGCTGATAACGCTGACCGTGCTCGCGGCCATACTTTGGAATTTTTGAGTCCCGGGCGTACACAAGTATGTACTATCTTGTGGCATGAATTGTCCATCCTTCGCCTCTCTCCTGACATCGCTGACCCTTCTTTCCGTATTGCCCGCAGCGGCGCAGCACAACCAGCGCGAACACATTCCATATGACGACAGCACACTGACCAGCGGAGCCGGCCCGTATGCCATGCCCTACAATCGCTGGATAGATCCCGCAGGCTCGGTTGTCCGCTTTGGCGATCCAAAGCTCGAGAACCACAGCCTCGACGCCGTTATGCTGCCCGGAGGCCGGCTGCTGGCAGTAGAAGATCGCTACGGCATCATTCTCTTCACGGCGGATGATCACCAGGTCATGGCAAGATATAGTTTTACAGGCGACCGGAAGTATGCGCAGCTCATGAGCACCTTTTCTGGTATAAAAGCCATCAGCTATAATGGGGCTGTACATCTTTTCTGGGGCGCAGGACATGGTTCGAACGCCGACTCCTACGTCATGGAGGCCGTTTGGGACGGGACCAACCTCAACCTGGTGCAGGCCATCCCCTTCCCGACAAAGGCTCCCGCGCCAATGGCCCTGCCCAACGAGGTCCTCGTCCGGGAAGAGGAAGGCGACCTCTACCTCTACGCAGTCCTCAATGGCTGCAACCAGTTGGCCAAGGTCAGGGTAAAGGACCAGGTCCTCAGCTGGATCGTACCCACCGGAGTAGCGCCGTATGGGATCACCATGGCCGGCGGAAAGCTATTCGTCACCAACTGGGCCGGACCCGAACCCACCGACACCGTCGGAAAAGAGACAGCCGGCGTACCCTGGGGCGCTGCGTATACAGATCCCCGTACCGGCGCCACCGCCCGGGGCACAGTGTCAGTAATAGACCCCGGCACCGGGCATTTTGTAAAGGAGATCGAAGTAGGCCTCCACCCAAGCGCCATCATCCACAGCCCCGATGAACAAACTCTTTATGTCGCCAACGGCAACAGCGACTATATATCGGTCATCCGTACGGCTACGATGGAAGTGATAGACACGATACCTGTGTCGCCTTTTGAAAGATCGGACCACTATATCGGAAGCACGCCGAGCGCCCTGGCAATTGACTCGGCTGCAAACCGCCTTTATGTAGCCAACGGACTCAACAACGCCGCAGCGGTCATCAGCCTCAGACCTCACCCCGTCGTTCTCGGCTTCATCCCCACCGAAGCGTGGCCCTCGGGCATCGTTTGTTATAGAAACACCCTGTTCATCACCAACCTGGAAGCCATCGGCGCCCGGGTAAAACAGGCCTCCGGCGCCTACAACTCCCACTGGCAGCAGGCCTCCGTCAGCTGGATCCCGATACCCGACGCAAAACAGCTGGGCAGCTATACCGCCAGGGTCCGCCAGCTCAACCTCACCTACCGCGAGGCCCTTGCCAGACAGCTGCCCCGGCCGGACGCACAGCCCCAACCCGTGCCCGAACGCATCGGCGAACCCTCGGTCTTCCGCCACGTCGTCTATATTATAAAAGAGAACAGGACCTATGACCAGGTCCTCGGAGACATGCCGGAGGGAAGGGGCGAGCCGTCATTTTGCGTTTTTGGCGATAGCGTCACGCCTAACCAACACCGGCTGGCAAAAGACTTCCACCTGCTGGACAACTACTACGCATCCGGCAAATGCTCTGCAGAGGGACACCAGTGGACAGACGCGGCAATGGCGACAGACTATGTCGAAAGAATGGTCAGGGCCTGGTTCCGCAGCTATCCCCACGCCCAATACGACGCGATGGTCTACGACAAGGAAGGATTCATCTGGAACAACGCGCTCGACCACGGCAAGACGGTTCGCATCTATGGCGAAGCCTGCACCACTTCGGTAGACAAGCAGTTCGACTGGACGCAGCTTTATCAGGTACACCAGATGGGACAGTCTTTCGACGCGAAGAACCACAGCACCATATCCCGCGTAAGACCCATCCTCTCCGCCAGCTACCCCGGATATGACGACGCACGGATCAACGACCAGCTGCGCGCCGACGCATTCATAAAAGAATTGAAGGAATTCGAAAGCAGTCCCGGTGACAGCTGGCCACAGCTGATGGTCATGTCGCTGCCCAACGACCATACCACGGGCACGAGCCCAGGCTACCCCACGCCGCGGGCCATGGTGGCGGACAACGACCTCGCGCTCGGCCGGATCATAGAAGCCATCAGCCACAGCCGTTTCTGGGCATCGACGGCCATATTCGTAACGGAAGACGACAGCCAGGCCGGCTGGGATCATATATCCGCGTACCGCACCACCGCCTTTGTCATCAGTCCCTGGTCACGCCTCCGCCGAACCGTCTCCACCAACTACAACCAAACCTCACTGGTACGGACGATCGAACAAATACTCGGCATTCCGCCGATGAATGCCATGGACGGCACGGCCCTTCCAATGTTCGACTGCTTTACGGACAAGCCGGATACGGCGGCGTACACGGCGCTTCCCAACAGGATCCCGTTAAATGAATTGAACCACTCGCTGGCCTCGCTAAAAGGTCGCGCGCGTAAATACGCCAGGATGTCCCTGGAGAACAAGGCAGATGAAATTGACGAGGGGGATGACGACGTATTCAATCGCATCCTCTGGTGGGCAACCAAAGGGACCAGGCGCTATCCGAAAGTGCCGATGATCAGCCCCAGTCCGATCGGGGCTGCCGCCGGCGGTTCCGAATAGGCATAGTTTGCCGCCGCCTGGTATCCCGATGGCGAGCCCTGCGGTTCACACACCGGGACGCGGCTAGTGCACGCCACTGCCCATGCGGCGGTTGACGCGCAACGCTACTCTTCCTCTTCTTCTTCGAACTCGGAATATTCTTCTGTCGTTTGCTGATAGAGACTCTCCAGCTGCTGGGCAGTCTCCTCGTCTACTTCTTCAACAAGCTTGAAGATGGGCTCCTCGTGATATTTGAAGAAGTCCTCCGCCTGGGGCAGATAGCTACGCAACAGCACAGTTTCTTTGGTGTGAAGGATAACGGAAACAAGTTCGATATCCGAATCAGCGTCTACCTGTATCAGATAGTACGTGTTGAGTTTCAATTCTCCGAAGCTGGCCATAGTGATGTGATTTTAGTAGTCAGTAAATTTCCGTTATTAATATTACCAGAGGGTGAATTTTTTTAAAAACAAAACCCTATCCGTTGATTACTTAACAACGAATAGGGCGATGAAAGGGTTGAAGCGCTATAGCACTATTTCTTAACAGGCTTTTTCTTCGCTTTTTTAACAGCAGCCTTCTTGTCCGCGGCCTTTTGGGCCGTAGCCGCTGCCTTCTTCGACGCATTCCGCTGCTTCTTGCTGATCTTCAATAGATCGCGGCTGATCAGCTTGCTTACTTTCTTCACCCTGGTAGCCAGCTTCTTCTCTCCCAGCTCCTGCTTATACTCGGCCAGAGCGTCCACCAGTTTGTCCCCGATCTCCCTGCGCACTTGCTTCTTGCTAGGCGCCGGAGCGACGACTGTTTCTTGTTGAGTCATACTGAATAATGATTTTTGGTAATAATATGGTAATATAAATTTAACATTTAAACCCCTTAAAAGCGCAAAAATCAATGTTAAGTTTTTAATGACAGCTGCTGACATAAGGCTGTCACGAGGCGGTCGTTATTTTGGTTTATCATCAAAAACCAATCTTTTTATGTCAACGATCAAACCTCTTCTGAAAGAAATGGAGCAGGAAGCCCTGACCACCCGTAAAATGCTGGAACGCGTTCCCACAGCCTATTTCAGCTGGCAGCCCCACAAGAAAAGCATGACTGTCAAACAGCTCGCCACCCATATCGCCGAGCTTCCGGGATGGGTTGCTATGGCCGTGACGACAGACGGACTGGACTTCGCCGCCAACCCCTATCAGCAGGAAGAGGTCAACAATACCGCTGAATTATTGGACTATTTCGACCGATCGCTGGCCGATGGTCGTGACTATCTGAACAAGACCACGGAAGACATTCTGGGTGAAAGCTGGACC
>Ga0105239_10004283_pt1 | contig 17116 bp, 13 predicted proteins | sample KBSC44metaG_FD_92761 | JGI IMG/M metagenome (GOLD analysis project Ga0105239, IMG submission 92761) | Corn rhizosphere microbial communities from Kellogg Biological Station, Michigan, USA - KBS C4-4 metaG | ecosystem: Host-associated > Plants > Roots > Rhizosphere > Soil | place: Michigan, USA...
GCCGGTACGCCTTGAAACTCGCCCCGGAGATGGATGAGGTTTAAGTAGGCTTCAAGGATTTCGTCTTTGCTCCACTTTCGCTCTATATATAGAGCCCGCACAATCTGGCTGAGTTTATGGACGATCGAACCCTTACGAATCGTGTGATTGTCGATCAAAACGTCTTTAGTGATCAAATCACTTAACTGCATCGTGATCGTGCTGGCGCCTTGAAGAGGGCGGTGGTGGAGGATGGACCAGATCGCACGGCCCATTCCGATCGGATCAACGCCGAGGTGTGAGTAAAACCGTTTATCTTCGGTTTCGACGACCGAGTTTTTAAGGGCGGCAGAAAACTGATTGAGACTAAACCAATGAAGTCGACGTTTTTGAAAGTCAGTGCGTAAGATTTGCAGCGGTCGACCGTCAGCAGCAAGAAGCAATCGGTCAGAGCCCATCGCCATCGCTTGGACATCATGTGCCGTGGGAGTGACAATCCATCCTGCGATGATTGCCGTGATCCCGAGAGCCCCTAAAATGCAGCCGATGGCTTTCTTCCCCAAACGCATCCGCTGAACCTAACTCAACCCGAGCGCTCGTGTCATAAATTTTATGGGTTTTGTAATCATTGGTTGCGGAAAATTTGCCGCACTTTGCGGCTAGAAAACATTGCATCATCGTTAGATTTTTTGCCGAGCTTGAAAAAGCTTGTTACATCCTGGTCCATCACGAAACCAAAAGAACTCTTAAATGAGGGAAGGGTGTTATGAAGGGGTCTCTATTTTTCGGTCTTTTTTTGTCTTACGGGTTGTCGGCTTTCGCAGCCGATAGTTCGAGTGTCAATTTTCAAGGAGCCACGGCGCAACCCGCGGGTCAAATTGAAGAATCCATCACGCAATTTCGAGTGCGCTTTCCGAGCACGATGATTAAGAAAGATGCCTTCAAGGTGGAATGCTCGCCAAAAGTTGATGGCTTCGGTAGCTGGGCGGACAACGACACGCTTTGGACGTACAACTTCAAAGCAAAGAACCAAGACGAAACGCCAAAATTAATTGGCGGTGCAAAATGTGATGTTGTGCAAACTGCGGATCTCGCAAGTGCCGACAGCGCAAAAATCTGGAAATCGGGAACAATCAAATACTCCATCGAGGTTGCCGGCCCGAATGTCACGGACGTGATCGTGGCAAATGACTTCAACGGATCTCTTCGTGAATCGCAAGCCACTGTGATGATCGTTTTCAACGGTCCAGTGAACAAAGCTTCTTTTTTCTCTCACCAAAATGCCTATCTCAATTATCTGAGCTCAAATGCGCCGGGAGAAAAAATCGCAATGGTGCCAGTGCCGCCTTCTGAAGAAGCGACACTTTTTGCGTATTTCAAAAGCTCGAGTTATTTCGATGCGGATTTGAAAGGTCAAAACTGGATCCTTGCAACGGTGAAGCAGAACTTGATCCCAGGTTCTTCACTCACGTTGCACGTTGAAAACCAAGTGAGCGCGTTGAATCCAACCGTTCATGCAGTGAAACCTTATACGCAGAAATTGACGGTGCGCAGTCGCTTTGAAGCGAAAGTGAGCTGTCAAAATCCATCGAGCTCAAACTCGGTGTGCTTGCCCAATACTCCAATCGACATAGAGTTGACGGGTCGAGTAAAATGGCCAGACATCAAAGATGCGTACATCGAGTACATTCCGTATAAATCTAAAGATCGTAAAATTGTGCGCAGCTATCCTCAGATGCCAGCACAACCTGACTCGGATTCTTGGAGCGTGAACTCCATCATCAACAAGGTGGCACAATACGTTCCTTACGCAGCTAAGTTCAGCGACACTCTTGTTCAGTCGGTTTCGTTCAATGTAAATATTGAACCACAGACGCAAGCGAAGATCGTGATTCCAAGCCAATTAAAAGATATCGATGGTCGTAAGCTGACGAATCCAATTGCTGAATTCAAACTTCGCATTGGCGCAATGACAGAAGCGATTCAATTGCCGCAACCGATTTCGTTCTTTGAAAAGAACGTCAGCACTCTGTATATGGCGGCGGGTGTTGTTAACTTGAACCAAACGATCGTGGTTCGTAAAACTGGTTCTGACAAAAATCGTTGGCAACCGGTCACTGATATTAAAACGATGATTCAATTGCTTCGCGCTTACGAAGTTATGGGCGGAACTCGCAATACGCCAGATTACACGAGCCCAATGGAAGCTCTTGGACTTGCTTCGAATCGTGATGAACAAAAATTGAGCGGAACAAAAAATCGCGACATCTTTTTGCAATTCCCTTTCGGCAAAAATGGCGATGGACAAGTTGGTGGATTTTATCCAATCGAGATTTCGAGCCCAACTATGGATGCTCAAAACATCGATCCTAAAAATAACATCTGGCCAAATCCGCAATATGTTTTGGGTCAGGTGACGAACCTTGCCGTACACATGAAAAAAGGCGCGAACAGTTCGATTGCGTGGGTGACTTCTTTGTCGGATGGCAAACCAGTTGCTGGTGCGCAAGTTGAGATCTACAACTGCTTGGGCGAATTGAAGAAAACAATGACAACCGATGCTTCGGGTCTTGCTTACTTCGACAACGCTTCGTGGGCACAAACTTGTGATGCGCCAAAACAGATGTATTCGGATTTGTTCCGTCCAGAAAACTACTACGTCGCAGCTAAAGCGGGCGGCGATCAGACACTCATTCACTCATCTTGGTTGAGCTCGAACAGTTATGCGATGTCTGCTCCTGGCGTCGACTACTTCTATAGTGGTTTGCAAGAAGGCCAGCCGAACTTCCATAGCGTGATCGGTGTGAACTTGGTGAAACCAGGTCAGACGGTTCCGGTACAAATCTTTGCGAAATTCCCGAACGCGCGTGGCTTCTCGGAAGTGAATCCAAGCCAATTGCCGGCAAAAGTTCGCGTCGTGAATGCAGAAGACGACAATGTCTTTTACGAATTCCCGTTGAAATGGGACGCAGGAACAGCGGCGTTCTCATGGACGGTTCCAGCTGATTCTTCGGTTAAAATTGGTCGCTACGCGATTCAGTTGATTGGTGCTGGTCAACAGGATCGTCCGAATTTGGTTCTGCCAGAAGATATCGAAGTTGCAGAATTCAAAGTGCCTTTGATGTCGGGCGTGATTTCGTTCCCGAACCAACCATTGGTTCAACCTGATTCAATTCCAGTGAGCTCCGTAGTTCGCTATGCCAACGGTGTTGGTGCGAAAAACATGGCGATGGAAATTTCATACTTCTTCCATCCGACTTCGATGGAAGTAAAAGCATTGCCGGAATTTTCATTCGGCACTGGCCCTGCAAGTCTTGCGGATGATGATAGCAATGACACCGACAACGCGCTTCCGACTCGCGATCGTCCAACAACAATTGAAGCGCTTAAAGCAGGTGCCGATGGTTCGTTGACTCGTGACCTAGCTGCCGAAAAAGTGTCGGATGGTCGTTCGGTTGCAGACGTGATCAAGTCATTGAACCGTCCGCAAACAATGGTCGTGCGTGTTCGTTACCAAGATCAAATGGGTGAGTACCAAACTCTCTCGAAGGCAAAAGACATCTTCAATGCGGCGAAATACGTCGGCACAAGCTTGAAAGCCGGCGATCGTTCGTCTGCGCAGCTTCGTGCAGCGATGGTCGATGTCAGCGGTAACATCTTAACGAGCTTGGATGACTTGCAACTTAAGATCGTTCGTATCGAAAGCAAAATTATCGGCGAAGAAATCTTCGGCGGTATGGTGAAAAACACGATTGAACGCCAATTGCAGCCAACTCGTTGGGACAGCTCGAGCTGTCAGATGGCGAAAGGTGCAGTGACTTGTTCAGTGGGTGCTTTGAAAGAAGGAACTTACGCTTTCGAAGTCACTTCGAAATCATCTGAGCAAGCGGCGCACGTGACGTTCAAAGTCGATAGCAGCGGCAATATCTACGGAAAAGGCGATTACTATCAATTCGGCGATCAAGACGGTAATAAAGCTCTTCCACTTGCGCTGAATAAAGATTCTTACCAAGATGGCGAAAAAGCGGTTGTGAGCTTCCCGTCGCCGTTCAAAACTTGCTCAACACTTGTTTCGATTGAGCGTGCCGATGTCATTCAAGCTTACGTCGTCAATGACGCTTGCTCGAAGGGCAATGTGCAAGTTCCTGTCGATGGAACACTTGCGCCGAATGCCTTCGTATCGGTGTTTGCAGTGACCGGTCGTGCACCAATGCAACAAAAAGCAAAACTGGGTGACACAGACTTTGGCCGTCCAACTTATCGTTTGGGCTTCGCCAATATGAAAGTGAACTGGAGCCACTTTAAATCAGATGTTGCAGTAGCGACTGACAAGCCAGTTTACAAACCGGGCGACAATATTACTGTGCAAGTGAACGTTGCAGCGAATGAAGGTTCGCTCACAAAAGGCACTGTGACGTTGGTTGCGATTGAAGAAAAAATTCTCGAACTCAAACCCAACGACACTTACAGCATCTTGGATGCTTTGATGCAGCTGCGTGGTCACTCTGTTGAGACTGTGACTCCGCTCGAGCGCATTCAAACTGTTGTTGCGAAAAATGCCGACATGCCAAGTGCAGGTCGTAAGGGTGGTAACGAAGGTGGCGATGGTAGCTCGAAATCTGAGTTTAAACGTAAACTCTTCGACGCTCTCGTGCTCTTCCAACCGAATATCCCAGTGGTGAATGGACAAGCGTCGTTCACGTTCAAAGCGAACGACAGTGTCACGAAGTTTAAAATCTTCGCGATCGCAAGCGATGCTTCGCAAAAATTCGGTACAGGCAGTGTTGAGTATCTGACTCAGCAAGATACGCAATCGTACTCGAATATTCCGACTGTTTCGCACAATGGTGATAACTATCCATTGCTCGTGACAGTTCAAAATAACGGTGCAGCGCCGGTGAACTACACAGTTCGCGCGACGGTGACGGTTCATGATGCCAGCGGTAAAGTGATCGATTCGGTCACCTTCTCGCAACAAGCGTCGATTGAGAATGCTGGTTCGCAAGCTGTGAACCTAGGCTCGATTCGTATCGGTGACGATGCGGCTTCGATCTCTTATGGCATTAAAATCTACGACGAAAAAGGTAACGTTGTGGATTCGATGGAACCACCAGTTCAAGTGGTGCAACCATCGGTTCCATTGGCGGTGCATGATTCGTTCATCTATCAAATGGATGCTTCGAACTCTTTCACTCGTAGTTTGACGAAAGAAGCGGATGCGCTTCCGAACAAAGGTGAGATTCGTGTTTCTGTATCGAAAAGTTTGGTCGGCGGCGGTCTTGATCAGATCGTAGCTCGTATCAATCGCGACACATTTGCGGATTTCTTCATCGAGTCACGCATTTATAAAGCGATGTTGAATTCGTCGGCTTCAAACACAGATGCTTTGAGCAAAGTGTTGGCTGCGCTGATCGGATTCACTGATAACAACGGTTATATTAAGTATGTTCCAGAAAATCGTTCTGGTAGCTTGTGGTTGACGGCAACAATCCTCAACAACTTGCAAACTGAATCGTGGACAATGCCTTTGATGCCACCAGCAGTGAAACAAAAGCTGAAAGTCGGTATTCAGAAGGTTCTTGATAAGTCTGTAGATCCTCAATACATCGGCACTTCACCAAGCCCAATGGATTGGTTCCGTGCGCGTGTTGCAATGGCTCGTGCAGCTTACGCTTTCAACGATAAAGATTTGCGAAGTGCAGCGGCTGCCGTTTACCAAAACTATGCGGCACAATTGCGTGGCAATCCGGCAGCTCTTGGTGAGACGCTTGATAAATGGTCGAACGAAGATCTGTTGAACTTCTGGTTGTTGGAAGTTTCGGCTTCGCCTTCAACTGCGAAAACGTCTGCGATCTATGCTCAGATGACACAACCATCGCGCTTGGTTTACACCGGCAACATGGCGCAAATCTCTGGTTCGCCAAGCTACTCGTTCTTCTATAACGACGAAACGATTTCAGCTGGTCAGTTGCTCTATGGTCACTCGGTTCTCAAAATGGATGCAAACTTAGCCCGCGCGTTGGCTGAAGGTTTGATCAATAAGAGCACGGGTGGTTGGTACGTGAACGAAACTCTGATCTCGGTTGCTGAAGGCTTGCGCGCATTCGCGAAAGCTTACGAGATGGACGCAGTTTCAGGTGTTGCGACGGTGCAAGTTCCTGACGAACACGCAACGACAACTGTGAACTGGGATCAGTCGGATGTTGGCAACTTGGTTTCCCCTTGGACAGCAGCAAAATCTGCGGTGCAAGTGAGCCAATCAGGTCAAGGTCGTCCTTGGGTTGCGATCCAAGCTTTGAGCGCTGTTCCTTTGAAAGCGGCACGTGGTCAAGGTTTGTCGGTGGAGAAATCCATCCACAACATCTCACGTGATTCTGGCTATCAAGCTGGAGACATCATCGAAGTCACTCTTAACATCAGTGCAAGTTCAGCCGTGAACCACGTGGCAGTGAATGATCCAATTCCTGCTGGCGCCAATATCTTGGATGGTGGTTTGTCTGGCTACGACTCTGGTGAGAAGAGCTATTCAGGTTACAAATTCTACTTCGGTCAATTGCCACTGGGTCTGACTACAGTGAAGTATCAGTACCAGTTGAACAATCCAGGTACGTTCAACATGCCTCCGACTCGTGCGGAAGGCTTGTACATGCCAGGCGTTTACGGCGAAGCACCGAATGCTTCGATGACCGTACAGTAGTTGTTCGAGAAAGAGGGCTTGAGCAATCAAGCCTTCTTTCGACTCAAGGATGGGGGGATTTCAATGTTAGTGGAACATCTTAAGAAGACGTTTGCCGATCGCTGCCGTAACAATCCAGCTTATTCCTTACGGGCGTTTGCTCGTTCACTCGGAATGGATTCGTCGACGGTGTCAGCTTTGCTCAGTGGCAAGCGTCCAATCACTCTGAAAACCGCAATGAAGCTGATTGAAGGATTGCAAATTAGCGATCCGCATGAAGCCCAAGCTCTTTTGGTCGAGACTTTGGCCAACACCGCTCCGGCGGCAAAATCGAAAGTCGCTTATACCGAAATGGGTTTGCAGACGGCGGAAGCCATCGCATCTTGGCAGCATTTTGCGATTTTGGCTGTGCTCGAACTGAAAAATTTTATTCCGAGCGATCGCTCGATTTCAGAGCGATTGAACATTCCGCTGCCGATTGCACGCGAATGTCTCGAGCGTCTTGAGCGGTTAGAGCTGATTAAAAAAGAGAGAAATAGTTGGTCACTTACGGGGCGTAATATGTCGACGCCTGATCAAGTACCAAGTGGCTCTCTACGCGAAGGACATCGACAAAATATTTTGAAGGCACTCGATTCATTGGCTGAGGATTCAGTTGAGATACGAGACATCAGCGGGATCACGATGGCGGTTTCAAGTGCACGTTTAGAGGGGGCAAGGAAAATGATTCAGGAATTTCGCAGACGGTTGGCCGCTTACATGGAAGGTGGCAAACGCGATGCCGTTTATCGTTTGAATATTCAATTGATTCCACTCAGTAAGGAGAAAAAATGAGAGTTTGTTTTCTCCTTTTGTTTTTCAGCGTTTCGGTACTGGCGCAGTCCACGTCACCATCTGACTTTAATCACACCGGCTGGGAGAGTGGTAACGCAGGCGATACTTACGCCGCGGAATTTCGTTTAACGGCCAAAGATGTCGTTCAACGATTGGAACTTCTGTTTCAGAGTTCGAAACCGATGTTTGACTTAGCGGCTCTAAAGGCGGCGGTGAGTCCAGCGACAACGGTGGTGAGCGAAGATCACGTCTTTCTTAATAATGAAGAAGTCGATGCTGCGAATTATCCGAAACAGCATTTGATCAAGGTTAATCGGTCGCGCTGGAAAGAACTTCGTCGTTCAACAGAAACAAAATCTCGCCTTCGAGTTTCGTTGCACGAGTTTTTATTTATTGCAGGAACCGACGACACCGGATTTGTGGTTTCGGATCGCCTAATTGAACTATTAAATGTCGGTAACTACTCACCAGACATTTGGTGGAATCCGGTCAATCCGGCGAACTATGTGATGGCGAGTCTGGGTTACGCGCCTCCGAATTGCTCGATCGCCTCGGCGAGAATGAATGTTCTTAATTCTGACGAAACGATTGTGCTTGAGACAACCGGGCAATGCTCGGACGTCTCTTATCGCAAAGTTAAGATTGTGAAAACGGCGGGTGTTATTCCAGCTTCTAGTCACGTGCGTGGATTGTTTCATGACTACTGGATCACCGTTTTCAATCGCGATCAGAACAAGGTTGGCGAGATGCAGTTCCAACCTACTTGGGGTGAATGTTTGCTTCCTGACAGCGGCTCTTGCCAGCTTTCAGGCAAGATGACGGTTGCTGGTGTTGAATTAGTTTTTTGGTTTTTAAGAGAATAATTTTTTAGGAGAGTTTCTTTATGAAAAAAATGTTTTTACTAGCAGTTCTGATTTTTTCAGCTCGCGCAATGGCGATCTCTGAATGCGCAGGTACGGCAACGGACGGAAGTTTTGTAACAGTTCACATCGACACCGTCTCTGGAATGGGAACACCTGGTGAAGGTTCAGTTACATTCGACGACGGCAGCAATAAATTCGGCTACCGTTTTCAGTCCTCTGATGTGGCGCAGTTTTTTGAATACGATGATGCTGGGAAGAAAGAAGCGATCGTCGGTATTTCGGTGTTTGTGAAAAAAGACTTTCCGATTTTCGTTAAGTATTCTGGCCCAAACTTTGTCGATATGGATCTCAAAGCAGCGGTCGATCAAGGTGAGGCGGAGAAGGTGACGGGCGGTATTATGCGTGTTTGGAAAGGTCCCGGTCACAGCGCCACTGATCAAGTGCAGATCAGTCATCCGATTTGTCAGGTTTGGTCGAATCTCTAAGTGAGACACGTTTTTACGAATTCATACTTGTTCCAACATTCCCCCGCATCCTTGTATCTAACAAGGGGTGGGGAATGTGTAAGGAAAAATCGCATTTCGTTTCGGCGCTCGATCGCCGTCAGCTTTTAAAAGTCCTAAGCACAATGGGTGTTTCGATGGCGGTGCTTCGCTGTGGGGGCGCCATGCAGAACGCTGATTTTTCATCTGGGAGTTCTGGTTCGGGAACAACCGACGGCTCATCATCCGGTTCTTGTGTTGAGATGGTCAGTGAGACAAATGGTCCATTTCCCGCCGATGGCAGTAACTCGGCCGGTGACGGAAATTCAACTTTGCTCGACGATGTCTATGCGAACTCGCCCATCATTCGATCTAATATTGTGAGTAACTACGATGGTACGCAAACTGTCTCGGGTGTGCCGTTAACGCTGACAATGACTTTGCAGAATACGAATAACTCTTGCGAAATTTTATCGGGTTATTACATCTACATCTGGCACTGCACGCCGGCGGGTCAGTATTCGGCTTACACCGGCTCCGGCAATGGCACGCACACTCGGACGGAAACTTACTTGCGTGGTATTCAACAAACAAATGCTTCAGGACAGGTGACGTTCACCACGGTTTATCCGGGCTGGTACTCAGGCCGTACGGTTCATATTCATGTCGAGGTCTACAAAACTTTAGCTGATTCAACGACCGTGAAGACCACGCAACTGGCATTTCCCATGTCGACGAATTACACGGTTCAGTCCGCATCTGGTTACAACGGCACATCGGGAATGATGACAAATTCAAGCGACGGAATTTTTAGCGACGGAACTTCAACCGAAATGGTCACGATCAGTGGTGATAACACAAATGGTTATCAGGCATCGATCGCGATTCGTGTTGCGGCTTAATCGGAGAGCGTTTTCTTATGATAGCTGCGATCGATCAATACGTGATAAAGCGAATTCGGCATGATCAAGCGGCCAACAAGATAAGCGCAGACCGAAGCGACCATCATAGGAATAATAAAATCATGTTCGTTCGTCATTTCCATCACTACGATCACGGCCGTCACTGGAATTTGAAACACGGCTGAGAAGTAGGCGGCCATGCCAAAGAGCGCGAGAATTTTCGGGTTGGCGATAAGAAAGAATTTCGCAATCGAAATTCCAGTCCAAGCGCCGATGGTGATCGACGGCGATAAAATTCCGCCGCCCATGCCTGACAATGTTGAAAAGGCAACGGCCACCATTTTTGCAAACGGAAAATAACTCGGAAACTCCACTGGACCGCCCGCCATATAGGCGCGAGTGAAACGGTAACCTGAGCCAGCTGTTGCACCGTGAAGTGCCAGCCCGATTCCCGCCACAACAATGCCGCAGATCAAAGCGCGAAGCCACCAGTTGATGCGCAAATTGTAGAGGCGACGACTGGAAACTATTTTCCCGAACAATCCGCCGAGAACACCACAGACGATGCCGACTAAAATTGCCCACGGCATGAGATGTAGATTCGATGAAGAGATCGCGATCTTGCCAAAATAAAGTTCATCACCGATCAAACCTTGTGCCGTAAGACCCGCGACGATCACAGCCAGCATGACGGAGTGACGAAGTTGACCAAACGAGGCGAGTGCGACTTCTTCGAGGGCGAAGGCAACTCCGCCGAGTGGAGTGTTGAAGGCCGCCGCAATTCCAGCGCCGCCAGAGGCAACAAGGTAGGAACGAAAATCAATGTTGGGGAAATATTTGCGGACATAAGTTCCGACCGTCGCAAAAATCGCTCCTGAAATTTGCACGATGGGACCCTCGCCACCAATCGAGGCGCCGCCCAAAAAGCCGATCGACGTCGAAATGACTTTTACAATGGCCGTTCGAATCGACAACAATCCTGACGGAACAACCTCTTTGTTTTTTTCATTGGTGAGGGACGCAGCATAGAGAACCTGCGGCACGCCGCTGCCACCGGCAGGCGGTGCGAAAAACTTCACCACTGCCGTCGCACCTAAAAATGCAAAAGGCGTGAAGACCGTCATGACATAAGGATCGCTTGCGAACAGTGAGAAATAAAACGTTTGGATCGCAGTGATCAGTTTGAAAAAGTAAACGGACGCGACCCCCATAAAAACCGCTGCCGCCAAAAACGAAGTATGGATCAGCAACCGATCGCGATAGGTGTGAATACCCATCGCTAAGAAGTAGTTGGCGATTTCCATTGAGCGATCGCGAATTTTAAGTGAAGAGCTTTTCATAGTGAGACTTTCCGAATAGCAAAAGTGGCTTCGCGTTTGCCAGAAAATCCACGGCGATCTTGTTTTACAAAACCGGTGTTTCGAAGCGCGCGATTGAGTGCTCCGGTGGCTGCGTAAGTTGAAAAAACGCAACCTGGTGCGCACAAAGTTTGGAGTTGCGACGTGATCAATTCTTCCGTCCAGAGTTCAGGTGACATTTTATTGCTGAAGGCATCGTACAACATGCAGGTCATTTCTTTAACGTCACTCGCTTCATCAGGGAAGCGGGCGCGAATTTGCCAGCGCTTGAGCTCATGGGCTTGACGTAACCAATTGCGAATCGCACCTGCTTCTATTTGAAGCCCAGCTGCCAGACTTTGCAAGATCAGATCATAAAGATCGGTAAAAGCGCCGGCTTTGTTCGTCACCCAAGTTGCAAAACTATCTCTTAGTAGTGGTTCGATTTCAAATGAGTAAAGCCAGGCCTCGCTTGGCGAAATTCTATGCTGAATCGCTTTGGCCGCGGTGATCAGCTCATTGTAACCAAGGCCCAACCCAAGGGAGAGGACATGAAGTGGCCATCCCGCTTTCAGCGTCTCGTCCATCGCTTCGCCATAGATGTAAAGACTTTCACTCAAAGCGCCATCGGAATGATGCATTTTTTCAACATAGCCATTGGAATCGGCGATACGCAGACTGGGACTGCCATCCAGGGTGAATGAGATCTCAAAATCGTCTATTTTTCGAGGGCTTGCCAAACCGCGTCTCTCCCACTAGTTTGCTGGTCGATGCAGCAGCAGACTCTCCCTTATTTTCCGATCAGTCAATTTTACCGCCATATTTTTAATGGCGTTAAGGTGTACAAGATCTCAGTGGCCGTCGCCGACACCTGCCCCAATCGGGAAGGCATTCGCGGCATGCAGACGTGTCGTTTCTGCGATCAATGGGGATCGGCTGCGTACGGCGATCATTTGAAGATGCCGCTGAAAGAACAGATCGAACGGGTGCGCAAAACTCTGATTGAAAAACGCGGCGCTGAAAAATTCTTGGTTTATTTTCAAGCGTACACAACCACCTTCACGCGCGTAAAAAAACTGCGTGAAGAAATGGAATTCGCCCTGACTTATCCAGATGTTGTCGGATTGGTTGTTGGAACAAGGCCGGATTGCTTGTCTGACTCTTTGATCGACGCATTTAATGAGATGAGTGAGCGCACCTTCATGGCCGTCGAAATGGGTGTGCAGAGTTTTGACAATAAGCAACTTGAATGGATGTATCGTGGACATTCCGCTGAAGATTCGCTCCGCGGATTACAGCGCTTGCGGGATAAATGCCCAAAAGTAAATTTAGGCATGCATCTCATGTTTGGTTTACCAGGTGAAACCGATCAAGACGTGATCGATGCCGCGTTGAAGGTAAACGAAGTTGGCGTGCAGAACGTGAAACTGCATCACTTGCACGTGTTGAAAAACACTCCGCTTGAAGACGATTACAACAAAGGCGAGTTTGTTCCGGTGGAACGCGAAGTTTATTTCCACCGCACGACTTTGTTTTTGCAACACTTGCGCAAAGATATTGCGGTTCATCGGTTGGCCGCGTTTTCGCCTCGTTGGGATGAGTTGGTTGCGCCGGCGTGGACGTCGCACAAAATGAAAAGCTATTCCGATATGCTCGAGTTCATGCATGAGCGGGGAGCTTATCAAGGGCAGGCACTCGAATGATGCGGTTGTTGGCTTTATTTTTTCTTGTGACGACGGCTTGTCAAACGACGCATGAAAAGAATGCGATTCTGTTGAAGGATCGCATCGAGAAATTACAACCGCTCTCTGAATGGAAACCGATTCGCTGTGAAGTAAAAACCGAATTGGCGCCACAGCAAGCCCAGAAATACATCGCGGCTTTTCCAGAAGAAAAAGAACATATCGAAGATTGGGATATGACGTACGAATGGACACCCCGTCGCTCGCGCTGTGAAATTCATCCGAAGGCTTTAACGCCGGTCACTGCGAATCAACGCGCGTTCATGGAAGAAGCGTTTTGCACCTTGATGCAAGTCTTTTGGGTGCATTCGCCATTTGATGATTTGAAAGTGGAGCCAAACAATATCGAAGATCACGACAAACAGGTTTTCCTAAGACAAAAGGAAGACTCAGATCTCGGCTTGTATCTCGACAAGGAGAGCATGAGTTTTGAAACTAAAACGGCTCGCAAGGGTACTTACTCTGCGAAGTACGCCTTGCATGGAACCCATTGGTTGCCGTCCGAAATCAAACATGAAACTTTGACGTTTAAGTTTTTGCTCAAAGACTTTGAATGGGAAGATGGCATTCGCACGCCACCAAAAAGTTTTTGGATTTATGTTGGCGATGTTGGCGACGCCACTCCTCATACACAAGCACAAATCGGCGAGTGCAAAGCATACTAAATAACTTGGAGGGAAATGAAATGCGCCTAACTTCCCCAGAGCAAGTCTTACAGACTTACAAAAATGCGGTGGAGCAAAAGGATCTGAAAGCCTACATTGGCCTCTATCACAATCAGATTTCAATTTTTGATATGTGGGGCCCGCAGTGGACGGTTGAAGATTCTCTTGTCTGGCAGCATTCGACCGAAGAATGGTTCGGCTCACTCGGAGAAGAAAAAGTGCGAGTTGAATCTGAAGAGGTCCAAGTGCGCGTGACCGCACAAATGAGCTTTCTAACCGCCATTTTAAAATACAGCGCGGTTTCACCAGATCAGAAAATTTTGCGCTACCTTTACAACCGACTGACTTGGGTGCTTGAACCGATCGACGGAAGTTTGAGAATCACGCATCAGCACACATCAGCGCCGATCGATCATGCCTCGTTACTGGCATCATTGAAACGCTGAGCACGAATCAGCCGACAGGTTTTCATTAAACCATCCTGCCGGATCTTTTAGGATCGCTCTACCGACGGCCGCCAGTTGAAACTTTTCTTCATTCAAGCTTTGATTAATGTAAGCCCCAGTTTGAATTCCGCCGACACCAATCACCGGAATTTTCACGGCTCGTTGAATTTCTTCTGCTTCTTGCACCAAGTAGCCTTCACCTATGCGAACGGATGGTCGTCTCCAGCCACCAATCCCAGAGGATATGTGGAGAATGTCGACGCCAAGTGATTCGAGGCTTTGAGCAATTGCTATGGTATCTGCGATCTTTAATCCCCCCTGCAAAAAATCTTGGCCGGGTAATCTGACTGAAAGCAAAAGCTGAGGGTGCCGAATGCGAACGGCTTCGACAATTTCAATGAGTAGTCTCATTCGCCCGCGCAGATCCATTCCATAGGAATCAATTCTTTGATTGGTAATGGGAGAAAGCCATTGGTTGAGCCCATAGCCATGGGCGGAATGGAATTCAACGAGATCAAATCCCGCTTGCACGGCTCGATCACTGGCTGCAATGAACGCCGACTTCCAAGTTTCGAGGTCTGCCAAATTCATCGCATCTGGAACCTCGAGCTCTTGGTCTTTGACCGGAATCGAAATGGCGCTGGGAGCTTGGAGAGCACCGCCAGTGAGGTTCCGCTCAGACTTTCCGCCGCCATGACTCAGTTGGATTCCAGCCAAGGCACCAGACTTCCGGATGACTTGAGCCACTTTGGAAAGGCCCTCAATGTGCGCGTCGCTTTGAATGCCCAATTGGAATTCTTCGCTCCGACCCGACGGATGAACAAATGTGTATTCGACAATGAGCAGTCCCGCATGGGCGGCGCTAAGCCTTTGATAATGCTCAAGCGTTTTGTCGGTGACTTGCCCGGTTGTGTCGGCCGTCTCCGAGGCCATCGGTGGAATGACGATCCGGTTGCGGAGTGTTTTACCGGTTTTGAGATCGAGCGGAGAAAAGCGCGTGAGACATGTTTTCATGAAGATAATTTATCGCGTGGGTTTCGCTTGAAAAAGAAATAAAAATTCGCCTAATGTTTCGTTTATGGAAATATTCGAACTTCGATACTTCTTAGGTGTGGCTCGCGAAGAAAATATTCACCGAGCATCTGAAAAATTGCATGTGTCGCCGGGTTCTCTCAGCAAGGCCATCTCGCGACTTGAGAACGAGCTTTCGGTCTCTCTTTTTTCTCGGGAAGGGCGTAACATTCGCCTGACCGATCACGGTAAGTTCTTCCAAAAGAAAGCGTCTGAGATTGTCCAACTCGAAGAGTCCGCGCGACTCGAGCTGGCAGGACATGAGGGCAAAATCCAAGTCGGGATCGCTGGCCCAGAGATTCTTCTCAGCGAAATGGGAATCTCTGTAAGTAACCAGCTGATTCGAGATTTTCCCAAGACCTCATTTGAGTTTCATTCGGTCAATGATGAAGGGGCGATTGGTCAAGTGGCCCGCGGCGAAGCCCATCTGGCGATCGTCACAGCCGATGTTCCCGACCATCTCGGGCTTTCAAAAAAGATTCTCTCAGAACCACAATTTCAGACTGTGGTTGGAGAAAAACATCCTTTGTATGCGGCAGCTCGGTCAAAAAAAGTAGTACCAGTCGAAAAGGTGCTCGAGCACTCTTTTGTGAGTCCAAATCTTCCGCTTTTAGGGAAGGTGGGTCTTAAACAATCACTCGATGGCTGGAGAGATGATCGATTTCCGCGGCGAGTGGATTTTCTCACATCCAGTTTGAAAATTATCGAAGAGCTTGTGACTCGAGGTCGGGCGTTAGCCTATTTGCCAGATTACTATGCCAAACGTATCAACGTGGAAGTCCTAAAAATATCCGGCTGCCCGTACTCTTGCTCGCAAAAAGTATGGCTCGTCGCCAAGAATCCGAAAGATCGAAGTTGGCTTAAGACATTATTTTAAAAACTCTGTCCGGGCAGAGTTTTCCGTGCGCAATGGGACGCGCAGCGCATGTCTTCGGCTTGCTTCCGCTAATTGGATCGGCTACGAGATTTTTATGAAAAAACTCATATTTGTTTTGTTTGCTCTAGTCATCGCACCGGCGTTCGCAGCTGAAGATCCAAGCTTTACCCTTAGAGGTGCGAGCCGTGCGTTCCAAACAGGTCACATGCCAACCGAGCAGGAACTTGTCGGACCTTGGATGCAAGTGGGATCGACCGATTCGCTCGGGAAGACTTCCGCCTATGTTGCTGACGGGTGGTATATCACATCGAAAACTCACGAACGCTATCGTTTCGTGACGGAATTCAAAGTCGCGGCGACCGATGCCTTTAAAGTGAATCGGTATTCAAGCAAAAGTCAGTGGTCATATGAGAGCGGCAAAACCGCGCCTGTTGATTTTTGGCAGACCGACAAATGGAGTTCTGAAGATACAGGCGTTTACTGGGTGCAGTTTGTTCCATCTCAACATGGCAATCGCATCAATTGCGGAATGACGACTGAATGCCGGATTATTCCTGTGAATGGAATGCTTCTTTGTGACACTCGCATGACGGGTCATCGCTTCTGTACAGACGTTTCTAACGTTCATGACTACATGGGATATGTGCGGCCGAATTAAGACTAGACGAAATGGTTGGCGTTCTCTTTGCAATTCTAATCCAAAATGACGGCTTTGCGATTCGCTTTCTCTTTTATCTTGTTTAGCACGATGGCGGTGACAAATTCCGCCTTCGCTGACGCGAATGAATGCCAGAGGATCAAAGAAGAGTTGGGGCAGCTCTTTTATGTGAACGTCGACGGCAACGGACAAAGCGCTGAAGCAATTGATCCCGCCTACATTCGCATGGTTCACGAATTGAACATTGGTGGTGTGTTGCCAAAGCCGCTGTTCCAAAAATCCGGTTTTGATTCCATTGCGGAATCGAATCGTAAGCTTCAGGCTGCAACCAAACTTCCTTTATTTATTGGCTTAGATAAAGTGCTGGCCCTGCAAGCCAGCGGCCCGGCCGTCCATGTTGGTTTGGGATATGGCGCAGGGAAGCTTTCCGACATCAATCGATTTTCCGCGCAATGTGCTGGTCGTTGGGGTTTGATCGAAGCTTTTCTTCATCGTGCGCTCGGATTGAATCAGGCGCTAGGCCCGACGATTGAGCGAAATCCTAAAGGTGGGTTGCTCGCAGGGCCAGCCGATGAAGTCGAGCC
>Ga0105239_10004284_pt1 | contig 17109 bp, 16 predicted proteins | sample KBSC44metaG_FD_92761 | JGI IMG/M metagenome (GOLD analysis project Ga0105239, IMG submission 92761) | Corn rhizosphere microbial communities from Kellogg Biological Station, Michigan, USA - KBS C4-4 metaG | ecosystem: Host-associated > Plants > Roots > Rhizosphere > Soil | place: Michigan, USA...
AGGACGACGAGGAATCGTTCGTCGCTGCCACGTCACGACCTCGCCGTCGCCGTGCGGCTGCCCGACCGGCAGGGCCGCCCGCCACATGACGCAGGCGCGGTTTGACCCTTTACCTGCTGGTCACGTAACCTTGAGCAGCTGTCTTCTGGCTCCGTGACCAACTGAGCCGGTGACAGCATCGGTTTGCGAGGGAACCACCGAGACCCCGCACCCCCAGACCTGCGCTCGCGCCCTCGGGTAGCGCGCGCCCGCACAGCGAAGTAGAGGTAGTAAACGATGGCAGCCGACACACCGACGTACGCAATCGTCAAGACGGGCGGCAAGCAGTACAAGGTCGCCGTTGGAGACATCGTGAAGGTCGAGAAGCTGGAGCTCGAGGCCGGCGCGTCCGTCTCGCTGCCCGTCGCACTCGTCGTCGACGGTGCCAAGGTCACCACCGACGCCAAGGAACTGGCGAAGGTCGCGGTCACCGGTGAGGTGCTCGAGCACACCAAGGGCCCGAAGATCCGCATCCACAAGTTCAAGAACAAGACCGGCTACCACAAGCGGCAGGGCCACCGTCAGCCGCTGACGGTTGTCAAGGTCACCGGAATCAAGTAGTAGAGGGAGCGAACCAATGGCACACAAGAAGGGCGCTTCCAGCTCACGCAACGGTCGCGACTCCAACGCCCAGCGGCTTGGCGTCAAGCGATTCGGCGGACAGGTCGTCAAGGCAGGCGAGATTTTGGTGCGGCAGCGGGGTACTCATTTCCACCCCGGCGTCAACGTCGGTCGTGGCGATGACGACACCCTGTTCGCCACCGCGCCTGGCGCCGTGGAGTTCGGTGAAAAGCGTGGACGCAAGACGGTCAACATCGTCCGCGTCCCGCGAGCTGGGTCTGATGTCGCCGCCGGAGCGGCTCCGGAGGCCTGACGCCAAGAGGACTTCTCCGCGAAAGTGAAGCTGCTGCGAGTTCTCGAGCGACATCTCGCAATAGCTTCACACTCGACGGAAAGGAAGTTCGATGCCTCGCTTCGTCGACCGCGTCGTCATCCATGCCCAAGCGGGCAATGGCGGTAGAGGCTGCGCCTCGGTACGCCGGGAGAAGTTCAAGCCACTCGGTGGTCCCGACGGCGGCAATGGTGGCCGCGGCGGCAGCATCGTGCTGGTCGTCGATCCGCAGGTGCACACCCTGCTCGACTTCCACTTCCACCCGCACGTCGACGCCCCGTCCGGCAAGCAAGGTGCTGGCAACAACCGCGACGGCGCCAACGGTGACGACCTCGAACTGAGAGTCCCAGACGGCACCGTCATCCTCGACGAGGACGGACGGTTGCTCGCCGACCTGGTCGGTGACGGCACGCGCTTCGAAGCTGCCGCAGGTGGCCGCGGCGGCCTCGGCAACGCGGCGTTGGCGTCGCGCGCCCGCAAGGCTCCCGGTTTCGCCCTTCTCGGCGAGAAGGGTCAGGCCCGCGACTTCACCCTCGAACTGAAGACGGTCGCCGACGTCGGCCTGATCGGATTCCCGTCGGCGGGCAAGTCGTCGCTGGTGTCGGTGATCTCGGCGGCCAAGCCGAAGATCGCCGACTACCCGTTCACGACGCTGGCGCCGAACCTGGGCGTGGTGTCGGCGGGGGAGCACACCTTCACCGTCGCCGACGTTCCCGGCCTGATCCCCGGCGCCTCCGAGGGCCGCGGTCTCGGTCTGGACTTCCTGCGCCACATCGAGCGCTGCGCGGTGCTGGTGCACGTCGTCGACTGCGCGACATTGGAGCCGGGCCGTGACCCGATCTCCGACATCGACGCGGTCGAGGCCGAACTGGCCGCCTACACCCCGACCTTGCAGGGCGATACCACCCTCGGTGACCTCGCCGAGAGGCCACGTGCAGTGGTGCTCAACAAGATCGACGTTCCAGAAGCGCGTGAACTGGCCGACTTCGTCCGCGACGAGGTGGCTCAGCGTTACGGCTGGCCGGTGTTCGAGGTGTCGACCGTCAGCAGGGACGGGTTGCGGCCGTTGACATTCGCGCTGTGGGACATGGTGTCGGCATACCAGCAGTCGCTGCCCCCGGTGGCGCCTCGCCGCCCGGTGATCAAGCCGATCCCCGTCGACGAGAGCGGGTTCACCGTCTCCGCGAACGGCGATGGCGGATTCGTCGTACGCGGCATCCGGCCCGAACGTTGGGTCAGCCAAACGGACTTCACCAACGACGAGGCCGTGGGTTACCTCGGTGACCGGTTGGCGCGGCTCGGGGTCGAGGACGAGCTGCTCAAGCTTGGCGCCAAGCCCGGCTGTGCGGTCACGATCGGCGACATGACGTTCGACTGGGAGCCGCAGACGCTCGCCGGTGTCGACGTCACGATGTCGGGGCGCGGCACCGACATCCGGTTGGAGCAGACCGACCGCGTCGGCGCCCCCGAGCGCAAGATCGCCAGGCGCGAGCGTCGTCGTCCCGGCGACGAGGAATGACCAGCGCACATCGGGACGCGGTGCGCACGGCACGCAGCGTCGTCGTCAAGGTCGGCACCACCGCGCTGACCACGCCTTCTGGCGTGTTCGACGCCGGCCGCCTCGCCATCCTGGTCGAGGCCATCGAGGCAAGGATGAAGGCGGGTTCGGACGTCGTCATCGTGTCGTCCGGCGCGATCGCCGCGGGCATCGAACCGCTTGGCCTGACCAAGCGCCCCACCGATCTGGCCACCAAGCAGGCGGCGGCCAGCGTCGGGCAGGTGGCGCTGGTGAACGCCTGGAGTGCCGCGTTTGGCTGCTACCAGCGCACCGTCGGTCAGGTCCTGCTCACCGCGCACGACATCTCGATGCGGGTGCAGCACACCAACGCCCAGCGCACGCTGGACCGGCTGCGCTCGCTGCATGCGGTGGCGATCGTCAACGAGAACGACACCGTGGCCACCAACGAGATCAGGTTCGGCGACAACGACCGGCTTTCGGCGCTGGTGGCACACCTGGTGGGTGCCGACGCGCTGGTGCTGTTGAGCGACATCGACGGCCTATACGACGGTGATCCGCGCAAGGCGACCGAGGCGCACCCGGCACGCTTCATCCCCGAGGTTGCCGCGCCCGACGACCTGGACGGGGTGGTGGCAGGCGGCGGGAGTCGCCTTGGCACCGGTGGTATGGCGTCCAAGCTGTCGTCGGCGCTGCTGGCTGCCGACGCCGGGGTTCCCGTGCTGCTCGCCGGGGCCGCCGACGCGACCGCTGCACTGGCCGACGCCTCGGTGGGAACGGTGTTCGCGCCGCGCGGCGAGCGGATGTCGGCGCGCCGCTTCTGGGTGCGTTACGCCGCGGAGTCCGCGGGTTCGTTGACGCTCGACGACGGCGCCGTTCGCGCGGTCGTCCGGCAACGACGCTCGCTGCTGCCCGCGGGCATCACCGCCGTCTCCGGCCGGTTCCACGGTGGTGACGTGATCGAATTGCACGGCCCTGATGCGGGAATGGTGGCACGGGGCGTGGTGGCCTACGACGCCGCGGAACTGGCCACCATGCTTGGCCGTTCGACGTCGGACCTGCCCGCCGAGATGCGTCGCCCTGCAGTGCACGCCGACGATCTGGTCGCCATTTAGGGCGCTTCGAGATGCAGTGCGCCCCAGACGATCTGGGTCAGCGTGGCGGCCAGCTCGACATCGAATGACAGTGGCCTGCCCGGCAGGTTCTGGTGGCACGTCCGCTCGACCATCCAGGTGAGCGCGCTGGCGGTGGTTCCTGCCGACAAGTCTCGACGGATCGCGCCGTCGGCCTGGCCGTCCTCGATCACCTCGGTGAGCCGTCCGGCGATGCCGGTGAGGATCTCGCGGTAGGTGGCCCCGACTTGCGGGTCGTAGGCCGACATTTCATTGAGCGCGACGAGCAGTGGTTGGTGACGTCGGTAGGCGGCGACGATGGCGGTCATAGCGGCCAGTACGTCTGCGGGGTCGCGTCGATCCGCCACGCTCCACCACCGTTCTGCGGCCTCGGTGAGGTCGGCGAAGACCTGACCCGTGAGGCGGCGGAGCAGGTAGCCCTTGTCCTCGAAGTAGATGTAGAAGCTGGCCCGTGAGATGCCCGCCTCCGTCGCGAGGCGATCGACGCTGAGCTCGGTGAAGCTGGCGCCGGCAGCCATCAGCCGCTCCGTGGCGTCGAGCAACTGACGCTCGATCTCCTCACGGCGCTCCTGGCGTTTGGCCTGGGGCTTGCGGGTCACAGACGGCACGGGATCAGCGTATCCGAGTAGGTCACACCTTGACTAGACATAGTGTCTAGTCATATCGTCAGCGGCATGACTGTGTCGCCGCTCACATCTGCCTCGGCTCGCCCCTACGACCCGATCGATCTGTCCTCGCGGGCGTTCTGGTCGACCACTGCCGCCGACCGGGAGAAGACGTTCGCAGTGCTGCGCGCCGAACGGCCCGTCAGTTGGCATCCGCCGGTCGAGGACGCCCTGATGCACGACCCGGAGGATCGCGGCTACTGGGCCGTCACCCGGCACGCCGACATCGTGGCCATCAGCCGCGACAGCGAGACGTTTCTGTCCGGCAAGGGTGTGCTGTTCGAGAACGTGCCCGTAGAGCTGCTCGAGGCGTCGCAGTCGTTCCTGGCGATGGACGCGCCACGGCACACCATGCTCCGCAAGGTGGTGCACGCCGCGTTCACCCCGCGTCAGGTTCGCCGCATCGAGGAGTCGATCAAGTCGAACGCGCACGACATCGTCGCTGAGCTGCGCGAGGCGGGCAGTGGTGCCGACTTCGTCGAGCACTGTGCCAAGGAGCTGCCCATCCGCACGCTGTCCGACATGGTCGGGATCCCCGAGTCGGAGCGTGCGAAGGTGGCTGAGGCCGCTGACGCGATGGTGTCGTGGGGTGACGAGGAGTATCTCGCAGGCCGAAATGCACTGGAAGTCCTGATGGGTGCCCAGATGTACATGCATCAGGTGGCGTTCGCGTTGGCCGCGGACCGGCGCGAGAATCCCGGCGACGATCTGATCAGCAGCTTGGTCCAGGCCGAGGTGGACGGTGACCGGCTCACCGACGCCGAGGTCGCCGCCTTCTTCGTGCTGCTCTCCGTTGCGGGTAACGACACCACGCGGCAGACCATGAGCCACGCCGTCAAGGCATTGACCGACTTCCCCGAACAGCGAGCGTGGTTGGAGGAGGACTACGAGGACCGCATCGGCGGTGCTATCGAGGAGTTCGTGCGCTGGGCCAGCCCGGTCATGACGTTCCGCCGCACCGCGGCGATCGACTGCGAGCTCGGCGGGCAGTCGATTGCAGCTGGCGAGAAGGTCGTCATGTTCTACTCGTCGGGCAACTACGACACCGAAGCGTTCGATGCGCCCGAGCGCTTCGATCTGAGTCGAAAGCCCAACCCGCACCTCGGCTTTGGTGGCGGCGGACGGCACTTCTGCCTCGGCGCACACGTCGCGCGTGCACAGCTGCGGGCGATCTTCAGCGAGTTGTTCGCCCAGGTGCCAACCTTCACGGCGGGTGAGCCGGCCTTCGTGCCGGGCAACTTCATCCACGGCATCCGCTCGATGCCGGTCACCTTCTGACGGCACCGTTAGTCGACGCTCAGCCGAAGCCGGGCGTGACGGAAAGGGCGGTGACGACGATCGCGGTCGTGATCGCCATCGAGACGACGTTGCCGATGAACGGGTGGAACTCGGGGGGAAGCCGTCGGGCGACTGCAGCAGCGAACGGCGGACCGATGAGCGCACCGAGGATGGCCCCGGCGATGATGGCCTTGACGCCGCCATCGAACGCCAGAACCGTTGCCGGAGCGATGGATACGACGGGAACGAAGGTGGGATACCACCCGTAGGTGGCCCACTTGCGGTGCCACGTGGTGACGGCCACGCCGGCAGTGAGGACTTGGGCGATCAATAATTGGGGCAGTAGGTTCCCGACGTCGCCCTCCAGCGCGGGATTGAGCAGGTAGCTGATGACGGTGCCCGCCAGAAGACCGGCGCTGGCCCATTCGTTGCCGATGAACTGAGCGTCGGTGAAGTCGGCCAGTATTCGGCGTGCCAGCCACCACGGTCCTTGCCTGCCGGTGTCCGCGAAGTGGTGCGGGGAGCCGACATTGCACCGTGGGACGACGACCGTCGCGGACTGCATCCAGGGCAGGTGCCTGCATAGCGCGAACGCGATCACGGCACTGACTGCCATGCCCGTGGTGGCACCGACGACAGTGGGGAGACCGAGCGGCCGGCATCCAAAGTTCACCGCGATCAGGGCGATGGGGGTGCTCAGGGCGACGCCGAGTACTGCACCAGTCAGTGCGACCGACCAGCGGGCGCCGTAGACCAGGACGACGGCCGCAGGGACCGAGGCAAAGGGAACGAAGGTGGGCTGCCACATTCCGGTGACCGCGATCGTCCACCCCCAGGCCACATTGCTGAGTACCAGGCTGATGGCGGCACTGCCAACTGCCCAGACGAAGAGTCCGGTACCGGAGGTGACGGGGAAGCCCGCCCATCGCTTGTTGGCGGTGCAGGCCCGGTGGGCGAGGTATCCGCCGAGCAGCATCAGCGCGCCGGCGAGGGCGGAGTGTGCATACCCGGGTTCGGTGGTGTCTCCCAGGGTCCAGGCAAGAAACGATGGAACACGAGAGTAATTGCCGTCCCATCTGGCGTATTCGGGCATGACCACCGGTAGCGATGGGCGGATTCGACCGAGGGCCAGGAGCATCGGCGTCGCGACGCCGACGATCAAAGCTGCGGTGGCCCACAAGACGACGGTCGGCGCACGCTCCCTTGTCCCGGGACGTGGATGGCTGGGGCCGTCCTGGGCCGCGGTTCTCACGACGTTTCCGGCGTGAGTGGGTGGTGGCGGGTTAGTCACCACGGTCGAGCTCTTGGCGAAGTCGGGTGTTCTCGGCGTGCAAGACGTCGAGTCGGTGACGCAGCTGCGCCAGGTGCGGTTCGAGTTCGGCGACGGTGAATCGCGGGGTGATGTGCTGCGGGCAGTTCCAGTCGAAGGCTTCGACGGTGACCAGGACGGCGCGCTCGACGACGGCGTCGTAGTCGGGATCTGCGAAGGTGCTGATCAGCGTGGGGTCCTCCTCTGTGGTGACGATGCGGGTAGGTTGCCGCGGAAGTCCGCCCAGCCAAGGGTGTGGTCGCTGACGACGCGCACGAAACCAACTGGGCCGCCTCGGAATTGGACATAGGGCCAGCCGGTGTCGCTAACGGTGGCGAGGTAGAAGCCGTCACGTGCGGCGAGGTAGTCCTTCTCATCCTCGGTAAGTGCATCGACACCCGGCGCAGCCGTGCCTTGGATCCGTTTGCGGTCGTAGAAGGCGCTGCTGCCGTGCTCGCGCTGGACGTCGCGGACGGCGTCGGTGAAGGCGATCGCGCCGTAGTGCTTGCTCAATGGGGTCCACTTTCACTGTGTCGAGGCGACGTTCGCACTCGGGGTTACTTGTCGAGGAAGGCCAGCAGTTCGTGGTTGACGGCGTCGGCGTGGGTCCTGAGCAGTCCGTGGGGGGCGCCGGAAACCTCGACGTAGTCAGCGTGGGGAAGCAGGGCGTGCAACGGGCGTGCGGTGGCGTTGATGGGCAGAATTCGGTCGGCCGTTCCATGGATGATCAAGACGGCGATGTCATAGCCGGCGATCTTGGCGACGTCAACACGGAAATCGGTCGTCCAGGTGATCACGGCGGCGACCGAAGCGTACGCCGACGCCGAATGCGCAGCCTGCCATGAGCTTTCGATCACGTCGATGCTGATTCGGGACGCTGCGGTCTCATCGGCGTTGTAGACGTCGGTGTAGAACTGCTGCAGGAAGGCGGAGCGGTCCTTGACCGCGGCCGCCAGGGCCGCAGCGAAGACGGTGCCGTCCAGGCCGGTGGGGTTTGTGTCGGTCCTGAGTAGGAACGGCTCGAGCGCAGCGATGAACACCGCTTTGTCGATTCTGTCAGGACCGTAGGTGCCGAGGTAGCGGCCCACTTCACCGGTACCCATGGAAAATCCTGCCAGGATGACGTCGTTGAGGTCGAGCACCTCCAGTAGCGTGCTGAGGTCCGCGGCGAAGGTGTCGTAGTCATAGCCGTTGATCGCATCACCGGAACGGCCGAAGCCGCGTCGGTCGTAGGTGATAACCCGGTATCCGGCAGCCAGCAACACGGGAACTTGCTTCTCCCAAGCATGTTCGTCGAGGGGGAACCCGTGAATGAGCACAACGGGCTGGCCGCTGCCGCGGTCCTCGTAGTACAGGTCGATGTCGGTGGCATTCTCGACGTCGACACATATGAAGGACATCGCGATCGCCTTTCAGAACGTTGACGCCGGGCGCGCCGGCTCGCTGGGTCCGTCCACCACAGCACGGTCGCGGTCACCGGCGAATCCCGGAAGGACCCCAGTAACGCCGTCATGGTCCGGCCGGCGGGAGGTCGGCTTGCGAAGACGACTCTGCATCGGCGAGGGCCGTTCCGAGCTGACGGCGGGACGTTACTCCCAGTTTTCGAAAGACCTTGCTGAGGTGGTACTCCACGGTCGAGGTCGTGATGAACAGTCGGCTGGCGATTTCGACGTTGGTCGCTCCGGCGCTGGCCTGCCGGGCGACCAGCGTTTCCTGCGGTGTGAGGCCGAACGGGCTGGGTGCGAGCGAGCCAAGGCCCGATGGGCTGCCCGAGGCGCGCTGTTCTGCACCGGCGCGGCCGGCGAATGCGGCGGCTCCCATCGCGGTGAACATGTCATGGGCGGTCCGCAGCTGTAGGTGAGCGTCACGACGACGCTTTCTGCGGCGGAGCCATTCGCCGTAGAGGAGGTGCGCACGGGCGAGTTCGGTGCGCACCGCAGTGTTCGACAGCTGGTGGATTGCCTCCTGGTAGCAGGGCTCGGCGTCGGCGTCGCTGGCCATCAATGCCCTCGAGCGAGCCAATAGGCCCCGAGCCCAAGGCGTCGACGCGACGGTGGCACGTTCGGTGAGCCGCGTCAACGCCGCCTGGGCGGCGGCGTGGTTTCCGCCACGGACGCCGGCTTCGACGACCTCGGGCAAAATTCGGTTTCCGAACCCAGGCGGGTCGTCGTGAAAGATCTGCAGACCCCACCGGAGAGCTTCGGGATATCGGCTCAGCCCAATTTCGAGGACGGTCAGACCCATGAGGGCGAACACCTCGAGAATTCCGGCACCCTTCTCCCGGCCCCAGTCCGCGGTCGAGGACGCCACGGCGCGGCTCTCGTCTTCGCGACCCTGCCAAGCTCGTACCTCCAACAGCACGCCGGTCGTGGCCGGTGGTGGGACGCCGATCAACGCCGAGATCTCCGCGGCCTCCGAGTAGCTGTTCTCAGCGTCGGTCATCTGTCCTGCCCAGGCTTGGCTTACGGAGAGCCCGGCCAGGGTGATGCGCATCGCCCCCAAAGCACCCTGGCGGCGTTCGATCAGCTGAGCGCGTTCGAACATCGCACGACGGCCCGTGTCGTCCCAGACGTCGTCGGCGGCGAACCACCCCAAGATCGTCGAAGGGATGTCGACGTGGGCAGCGACATCGTCGGTGAACATCGTCGCCACCGCGGAACGGAGTTGCGGAACCGCGTCGGTGTACCCCCGTGCGATGCGGGTCGCGAACCCGTCCAGAAGTAAGTCCTTGCCGCTAGGCGGGTGCCGCGTGTCCCGCGCGGTGCCAAGCACTGCCTGCGCCACCTCCTCCAAAGTGGTGCCCGCGGTGTATTGGCGGGCAACCATGGCAGCCTGCATGGCCTCGAACAGGATCTGCCGGAGCAGCGACGCGTCGGCCGGCCCGACTTTCGTTGCCGCGTCGAGCAGAATCGCCGGAGCGTCTTTGTGCCGGGAGAAGAACACCGCGATGGAGCCGCGCATGCGTTGCACCGCGACATGCAGACCGGCGTCGTCGAGTCCCGGTGTCGCCAAATCCAGGACGGTCTCCGCCAGTAATCCCTCACCGGCGGCCAGGTGGGCCTGTGCTGCGCCCAGATAGCGCAGCGCACGACCCTGGGCGTCGGGGGGTGAGAGCTCGGCGGCCCTGGTCAAGAACGCGGCCTGCATCGTGTAGCCACCCCGACGCTGGGCCCGCGCCGCCGAGGCCTCCAAGCCGGCGGCGATGCTCTCGTCGGGTGTGGTCACGGCTGCCGCACGGTGCCAAGCGGACTGGTCCTGGTGATCATCCTGATCAGCCACTGCAGCCAAAGCTGCGTGCACTCGACGGCGCTCGTCGAGTGCGGCCGCATCATACACTGCCGAGCGGATCAGAGGGTGGCGGAACGTGATTCGCGGCGCCAGCGTCATGATACCCTGCGCCACAGCAGGATTGACTGCGTCGGCAGATATTTCCAGCAATGCCGCCGCTCGCCACAATGTTGCGGGTTCATCATCGGATGACGCTGCGGCGATCAGCAGGAGGGTGCGCGTGTCCGGAGGCAGTGTCCGCACCTGCGCCAGGAAATGCGTGTCGACACGGCGGCCGACGGGCAGATGAGGTGGCAACGGGAGCCGTCCCACCAATTGTTCGGCAGTGAGTTGGCGAGCCAATTCGATCAAGGCCAGAGGGTTGCCACCGGTCTCGGTGATCATTCGGGCGGACACTCGCGGGTCCAACCCACCGGGCACGGCCTCCAGCAGGACGAGCCGAGCAGATACCGGGTCCAGCGAGCCCAGGCGCCGGGTTGGCAACCCACCCAACGCGGTGAGATCGCCGGCATGCTCCCTGGCGCTGAACACCAGGCCGATGGGGTCGGCGTACAGACGCCGCCCGACGAACCCAAGTACTGCCAGCGATTCGGGGTCCAGCCACTGCGCGTCATCGACGAGACAGACCAGGGGCAGTTCCTTCGCGACGTCAGAAAACAGCGCCAGCGCGGCCAGACTCACCAGAAACCGGTTTGGCGGCGGTCCCTCGATGTGGCCGAAGGTCAACTCCAACGCGCGGCGATGCGGACCGGAAAGACGCTCCAGGCGCCCCAGATAGGGCAGTAGAAGTCGGTGCAGCGCAGCGAACCCGAGCCGCAACTCCGACTGCGCTCCCGAAATCCATAGCGTGGTGACCTCGGGTGTGGCCGAGTCCGCTACATATTGCAGTAAACGCGTCTTACCGACGCCTGGTTCACCGATGAACACCACTGTCCCGCTGAGGCGTTCGCGGACATCGGCCACCAGTTTGTTCAGGAGCGCGCATTCCTCGGCCCGCCCGACCAGAATCGCCTGGCTCGGGGTTGTCGGCTCTCTCCGTTCACCGGCCATTCGTCCCCACACCCGTCGCGCGGCCAAGGCCTTGGTCAAACCGACGCCCGTGACGTGGGCCTCGTGCAAGTGATAGTAGATCTGACCAGTGCGTTTGAATAGGGATACCGTCTTCGCCCATCACGCACAGTGACACCGGCGGCGCCGTTTCAGACCACGCCGATCAGTGATCGCCCGCCCGCAGGTGGCGATCGCCTCGAATCACTGGGGTTCATCCCGGATTCGCGCAACCCCGTTGTCGTGATCCGCTCAACGGGGTCGGCGCGCCGACCCTCCAGGCCATTTCCTGCCGACCGGGTGAGCAACGGGCGGCGGCTTCCCGAACGGGTGACGACGATGAATGCTTTCGCTACGCGGTACCACACGGCGACAATCGAGGGACTGGAGGTGTTCTACCGCGAGGCCGGCGATCCAGCCAATCCGACACTGCTGCTGCTGCACGGTTTCCCATCTAGTTCGCATATGTTCCGCAACCTGATCAATTCCCTTGCCGACGCGTACCACCTCGTCGCGCCTGATCACATCGGGTTCGGCCGCTCGGCGATGCCGACGACGACTCAGTTCACCTATAGCTTCGACCGTCTGACCGAAATCACCGAGGGCTTGATCGAGCACCTCGGGCTGGATCGGTTCGCCCTCTACATTCACGACTACGGCGCCCCGATCGGTTTGCGAATCGCCAGCCGTCGCCCCGAACGGATCACCGCACTCATCACTCAGAGTGGCAATGCCTACCTCGAAGGCTTCACGCCGTTCTGGGACATCCTGTTCGCCCACGCCAAGGACCGCGCCGCCAACGAAGAGGGGGTGCGCGAGAAGTTCACCCCGGAAACCACGTACTGGCAGTACACGCACGGGGTGCCCGCCGATCGCCTCGACAGGATTGCCCCCGAAGCCTGGCAGCTCGACCAACTCGGTCTGGACCGCAAGGACAACGACGCCATTCAGCTGCAACTGTTTTGGGACTACCAGTTCAACCTCGACGGCTACCCGGCGTTCCAGGAGTACTTTCGCACCCATCAGCCTCCGCTGCTTGTCACCTGGGGCAAGAACGACGCGATCTTCGGCGCCGCCGGCGCTGAAGCGTTCCGCCGCGACTTCCCCCATGGCGAGTTCCACCTCCTCGATGCTGGGCACTTCGCGCTGGAGACCCACGGCGAGGAGATCAGCGGATACATCCGGGAGTTCCTACCCCGGGCACTGTCCACCGCGTCAGTCGCTGCGACGACGAACTGACCGGATCGAACCTCGACGGGGTATCACACCACACCCGACGGACGATTCCGATCCCGCGAACGCGGTCGGCGGCCCATAGGTCGTCGTCAAAGCCTGTTTCGCCGAGCACCTTTCGCCTCCGACTACATTCCTGCCACAGGAAGAGCCGCCAGTGAACATCGACAACGACGACACCGCGGTGGTCATCATCGACCCCCAAAACGACGTCCTCAGTCCCACCGGAAAGAACTGGGACAGCGTCGGAGCGAGCGTCACCGAGAACAACACCGTCCAGCACCTGCTCGACATCTTCGTCGCCGCCCGCGCGTCCGACTTCGGAGTGTTCATCTCGCCGCACTACTTCTACCCAACGGACAGCTCGTGGCAGTTCAACGGTCCGCTCGAAACCGATGAATTCCGCACCCACAGCTTCGCCCGCAACGGCGCGCTCAGCCTGGACGGATTCATCGGGTCCGGCGCCGACTGGCTCGAGGAGTTCAAACCCCATATCCAGGACGGGAAGACAGTCGTTGCCAGTCCGCACAAAGTCTGGAGCCCGCAGAGCAATGACCTCATCCTGCAACTCCGCAAACGCGCCGTGTCCAAGGTCGTCCTGGGTGGCATGCTCGCCAACATGTGCGTGGAATCGCACCTGCGGGACCTGCTCGAGAACGGTTTCGAAGTCGCCGTCGTACGCGATGCCACCGCTGGCCCCCGACACCCGACGTGGGGCGACGGCTACCAAGCAGCTCTCGTCAACTACGCGTTCCTGGCCCACGCCGTCGTCTCCACCGCAGAGGTCGTCAACGCGATGTCGGGACCTGACCGGAAGTAACTCACGTCGATGACACGGTAAATCTGGTTGCAACCGCACCGGTAACATCGCCATTACGTCCCGCACGATCCACCGGGAGGATGGCGCAGTGTTCACCGACACCGAGGTGCGCTTCCTCGAGTCGCAACAGCAGGGTCGGTTGGTGACCATCGGACCCGACGGCGCACCGCAGATCCATCCCGTGGTCTTCGTCGTAGACACTGGCTACGGCTCGGTCGACATCAGCAGCGTGCGTGAATCACAGAAGTACCGCAACGTTCGTCATGATCCGCGGGTGTCGCTGAGCGTCGAGGACCCGTCGCTACCGCTGCGGGGCTTCGATGAACCAACGGGTCGCGGCGTCGAGATACACGGCTTCGCCGAGCTTGCTGAGATATCCGGTACCGACGTCATCCGCGTTCGACCCGTACGCCTGGAGAGTTGGAACCTCGGAGGATCCGGGCACCACAGTCGTTTCGTCACCTGAGCGCCCAGTTTGCTAGTCGAGTAGTCGACTACGCGTGCCCTTGCCATCCGTGCAGACCTACCGTCGCGCTGTCCCATCACGACAGGCAGCTGAACGGGGAAGGCCATGCGACTCATCGATTTTGCGGCACGAAAGATCTCGCCTGCGGACTTCAAGGCCTCTGGATACGACGGCGTGGTGGCCTACGTGTCCACCTCGGAAGAATGGACGTGAGATGAATCCGCAAGCAGCTCCGGAAGTTTCAGCTCCCGACACCGCCCGTGACACGTATCGCTACCTACGCGGCGGGATGGCGATCATGATCGTCATGCTCGCAGCGGGCGTGATCCTCGAACGCTTCTCGGCCACGTGCCTTCAGGTCTCGATCAGCGCCTACTACTACACGTCGGCACATGGCGTCTTCGTAGCCGCGCTGTGTGCCATCGGAGCGATGCTCATCGTCTACCGCGGAAGCAGCGACACCGAGGACGTGCTGCTGAATCTGGCCGGCGTGCTGGCCTTCGTCGTCGCGATGGTGCCCACCAGCCGGCCGGCGACGTTGTGCGGGATTGGCGGGATTCCACCGGAATACGTGGTGACGCACGCGTCGATCTTGAACGTCTGGTCGGTCGTCATCGCGCTGACGATCGCTGCGGCACTGTCCGCATGGCAGTACCGGCGAACCGGATCCCAGCGCCTGGGCAGCGTTCTGGGCACGGTCATGCGAATCATCTTTTGGGGCGTCGTTGCGGTTGGCATCGTGGGGTTGATCTGGTTCGGCGACCTCTTCGGCCGCCAGGCCCACAACGTGGCCGCAATAACGATGTTCGCGGCGATCATCGTGACCGTGGCGCTGACGGCCTATCTGGCCAAGCGACAGGATCGTGGCCCGGCGCCTAGTCCGATTCGCTACGACACGCTCTACCGCTGGGTGTTCCGGAGCATGGTGGCGACACTGCTCCTGGTCATTGGTCTGCACTTCTTCGTGCTCCAGAGCTGGCAGCACGCGGTCATTTTCATCGAGTCGGCGTTGATCCTCGAGTTCGCGGCGTATTGGGCCATTCAGACGGTCGAGCTTTGGAAGAGTCCGCGCCGCGAGGATCTGTGTTCGCCGGAGGACCAAGCGCTGTTGGCGGCGAGACGGAGTAGCCGCAACCTGGGTACGTTGGTGCCCGATGTCCAGGCGGTGCTGGACACGCCCCAGCAGAAACGTTTGTTGCGCGCCCTCTAGGGCGGTCCTGCGTCAGAGCGCAGAGGCCGCCGACAGTTCGTCGACCAGTAGGGCGAGAAGCTCCGAGCAGCCGCCGTCGACCTTGACGCTGGCTAGGTCGTCGCCGCGGGTGGGCCCGCGGTTGATGATCGCGACGGGCTTGCCGTTGGCCGCAGCGTGCCTGACGAACCGCAGACCGGAGAAGACGGTCAGTGACGAACCGGCGACCAGTAGGGCGTCCGAATCGTCGACGAGCGACATCGCCTGGGCGACACGGTCCTTGGGCACGTTCTCCCCGAAGTAGACGATGTCGGGCTTGAGCATGCCCCCGCAGACCGGGCAGTCCACGTACCGGAACGATGCGGTCTCGGTGACCATCGCGTCGGCGTCGGGTGCGACGGCGATGCCACCGACCTTCTCGGCCCGCTCGACGAAGCCGGGGTTGAGCGCCTCCAGCCGCTCGGCCAGCGTCGCGCGATCCATGGTGTGCCCGCATGCCAGGCACACCACCCGCTCGTACGTGCCGTGCAGGTCGATCACGGTCTGGCTGCCCGCCTTGGTGTGCAGCAGGTCGACGTTCTGGGTGATGACGCCGGTGACGACGCCCGCGCGCTCGAGCATCGCCAGTGCGCGGTGACCGGCGTTGGGCAGCGTGGCGTCCATGTGGCGCCAGCCGACGTGGTTGCGGGCCCAGTACCGCTGCCGAAACACGGCGTCCGAGGTGAACTGCCGGATGGTCATCGGATTGCTCGGCGGTGAGTCCGGCCCGCGATAATCGGGGATGCCGGAGTCAGTCGATAGCCCTGCGCCGGTCAGGACGGCGACGCGCTGACCTGCGAGCACTCGGACCAGTTCGGGGGCTTCCACGGTGTCCAGAGTAGGTGGCCTGAGAGAATGCAGAGGTGGACTTCCATTCCGCCTATCGACACGGCTTCGTCCGGGTCGCCGCGTGCACCCACCACACCACCCTGGCCGACCCCGCGGCCAACGCGGAATCCGTGCTGCGGATGGCGCGTGACTGCCACGACGACGGTGTCGCGCTTGCGGTGTTTCCCGAGCTGACGCTGTCGGGATACTCGATCGAGGACATCCTGCTGCAGGACGGTCTGCTGGACGCCGTCGAGGTCGCGCTCGCCGACGTCGTCGCGGCGTCGGCGGACCTGTTGCCGGTCCTGGTGGTTGGTGCGCCGTTGCGGCACCGCCACCGCGTCTACAACGCCGCCGTCGTGATCCACCGCGGAAGCGTGCTCGGCGTCGTGCCGAAGTCCTACCTGCCCAACTATCGCGAGTTCTACGAACGTCGGCAGCTTGCTGCGGGTGACGACACCGGCGGCACCATCCGCGTCGCGGGCGCCGACGTCCCGTTCGGCCCCGATCTGCTGTTCGCCGCCACCGACCTTCCGAACTTCGTATTGCACGTCGAGGTGTGCGAGGACATGTGGGTGCCGATCCCGCCGAGTGCCGAGGCCGCGCTGGCAGGGGCGACGGTGCTGGCCAACCTGTCCGGCAGCCCGATCACGATCGGCCGGGCCGACGACCGAAAGCTGCTGGCGCGCTCGGCGTCGTCGCGCTGCCTGGCGGCCTACCTCTACTCGGCCGCAGGCGAGGGGGAGTCGACCACCGATCTGGCGTGGGACGGCCAGACGATGATCTACGAGAACGGTGTCCTGCTCGCCGAATCCGAGCGCTTCCCGAAGGGTGAGCGACGGTCGGTCGCCGACGTGGACACCGACCTGCTGCGCGCCGAGCGGCTCCGGATGGGCACGTTCGACGACAACCGCAGGCATCACGCCGATCGCGTCGACGCCTTCCGCAGGATCGAGTTCGTCGTCGACCCGCCCGCCGGTGACATCGGGCTTCTCCGCGAGGTCGAACGCTTCCCGTTCGTGCCGTCGGATCCGGCTCGGCTGCAACAGGATTGCTACGAGGCGTACAACATCCAGGTGTCGGGTCTCGAGCAGCGGCTGCGCGCGCTGAACTACCCCAAGGTGGTGATCGGGGTATCCGGCGGGCTGGACTCGACCCACGCGCTGATCGTCGCGGCCCGTGCGATGGACCGCGAAGGCAGGCCGCGCAGCGACATCCTGGCGTTCACGCTGCCCGGCTTCGCCACCGGCGACCGCACCAAGGGCAACGCGGTCGCGCTGGGCAAGACGCTGGGAGTGACGTTCTCCGAGATCGACATTCGCGACACCGCGACGTTGATGCTCACCGAGATGGGGCATCCGTTCTCG
>Ga0105239_10004285_pt1 | contig 17109 bp, 11 predicted proteins | sample KBSC44metaG_FD_92761 | JGI IMG/M metagenome (GOLD analysis project Ga0105239, IMG submission 92761) | Corn rhizosphere microbial communities from Kellogg Biological Station, Michigan, USA - KBS C4-4 metaG | ecosystem: Host-associated > Plants > Roots > Rhizosphere > Soil | place: Michigan, USA...
GAAGGATCGGATTCACGAAAGCGCTCATCGAGTCAAGGCGGTAAAAAACTTGCTTGGTTGCGGACTGTCCCCCCGGGACTGCGCGCCTTGGAGTAATCCCATCAGAAACCCGAGACCATAGGCGATATGATGGACGGCAATAACCCCTGGAAGCGCCAGCAGTGACTGCCACTCGAGTGCGCCGACGTAAGGAAGTGCCGCAGTCAGACAGGCTAGCGCATATAAAATCAGTCCAGCACCCAGGAGTGTATCGGCAAAAAGAACGACGTTACTCCAGCCCAGCGCCGCCGACAGAGCGATCGATAAAACACCCAGCAGGATAGAGCCCACGAAAAATGCCGGCACCAGATGCCGCCAGGATGCGACTGCGCCATGCTTCCGCATAACTGCCACTTTCCAGAAGCCGTACTGTAAGTATTGCCTGAAGACTGCGACAAGCGAGGAACGCGGCGTGTAATACGACTGAATCTTGGGAGACTGAAATAGCCGTCCGCCCCCGCGGCGAATGCGGAAGTTAAGTTCGTCATCCTGATTGCGAACCAGTTCCGGATCGAACAGGCCGAAACGCTCAAACGCGGATCTGCGCCAGCAGCCCAAGTACACCGTGTCAGCCTCTCCCTCATAACTTGGGTTGTGGCTTTTGCCTCCGCCGGCGCAGAAAGGCGATTGGAATGCGGCCGCGATGGCCCGTCCTATATATCCCGTGCCGCGCGCAATCCAGGGCCCCCCGACGTTATCGGCGCCGGTCTGCCGCAATACGCTCACGCACTGCCGAACATAATCCGTTGCGTAAACCGTGTGTGCGTCCATTCGAACAATAACGTCGCCAGTCGAGGCAGCAATCGCTGCGTTCAGTCCCGTGGAGACGATGCGTCCGGGATTGTCGATCATTTGAACGCTGGGGGCCTTTAGCATATACTCCCGCAGTATTTCGCGAGTGCCATCGTCGCTCATTCCATCCGCCACCAGGATCTCCACTTCCCAATCGCGATCGAAACTCTGGCGCAGGACCGAATCCAGAAACACTCCGATATGCCGCTTTTCGTTCCGGCACGGTATCACGATCGTTATTTTCATCGCTGTTCCTCCGATTTCGTTCGAGTCCGCATGCGCCGCGCCTGCCGGGTAGCTCCTGTCCGGTAGGGCGAAAAGACACGGATGCTAGGGTAGCTTCCGAATGGCCGTCGACCGGGCGCCGCCGATATGATTCTCATGATACGCAGACGTAGCGTCGCAGATCTGACCGCCCAAGAAAGCGGTTCCCCCCGTATCTGGGACAACAGTTTGATTCGCACGGGTGGCGAGGTGTTTCGCCCCAACACGAGGAGAATTTTGAACTTCAATTTTGCAGCATACCCTTCCCCCGCTTCTCGCCATAATCCATCCATCCTCTTGACCTTGGCGCTACTTCTGCTGGGACAACTTGCCAGCGCGGCTACCTATTACATCGCCACGACAGGGAGCGACTCGAATCCCGGTACCCTGGCCGCACCCTTTCTGACCCTGCAACAAGGCGTCAATCGCGCCGTCGCCGGAGATACCGTCATCGTCCGGGATGGCACATATGGGCATGTCAATTCGGTGACGGGAGGAGACGGCAGCGGGAATGAATATAGTCCAGTCGTTCTCTATAACTCCGGAACTGCAGGAGCCTGGATCACAATTAAGGCCGAACACAAAGGGGCGGCCATTTTGGATTGCGAGATGTTGTGCGATGCGTATATCAATCTCTACAATGCCTCCTACGTCGCGATTCAAGACCTGGTCATCACGCGCGGCTATAAGGAAGCGATCCATAGCAATGATTCCGCGCACCATATTACGTTGCGCGGCAACCGGTTTGAATACATCGCTAATCGTTCTACGTCTACCAGCCTTGGACTGGATGGTCTTTACGCTAACCCCAGTTGCCATGACTTCATCATCGACGGCAATGTGTTTCATGACATCGGTCGGACCAACGTGAACTGGCTGGATCACGGTTTGTACCTTCATGGATCAAACTATACGATCACGAACAATATTTTTTACAACATTCCTCACGGCTGGTCGATCCAGGCCGCGGACGGACTGAGCAATGTCCTGATTGCCAACAACACGTTTGCGTTTCCAAATGGCGGAGGGCAAGACGGCCAGATCATGCTGTGGAATACGCAATCGAATGTGAGCATCCGAGACAATATCTTTTACGGGCCGCAGAACTACGCCATCACCCGCTATACCTCGTCCGTCGCCAGCTGTTCCATCGATCACAACATCGTTTATGGCGCATCCGGCATGATGGCGGATGCGAGCGGATGCGCGTTGGGGACCAACCAGATCGGGGTGAATCCCAAGTTCGCGAATGCATCCTCGGCTCCGTTCGATTTTCATGTGCAAGCGGGAGGCCCCGGGATTGATACCGGGATGAATATGGCTACCGTGAGTACCGATTTCGATCTTAACGCCAGACCCCAGGGATCCAGCGCTGACATCGGTGCCTTTGAGTATGTGCCCTCGATCATCGTGCCGCCGCCCGTCATTTCCGGAGTATTCACGTCTTCCGTCCTCTCGACTTCCGCCGTGATCAACTGGACTACCGATCAGCCTTCAACCTCTTCGGTGCAGTATGGATTGACCAGTTATACGGCCAGCACGCCGCCGGATCCGACCCTCGTGACCCAGCATTCGGTGACACTTCCAAACTTGCCAGCTTCGACTCTCTATCATTTCCGCGTGAGTTCCACAAATTCGAGTGGAGGCGCGAGCGTTTCGCCCGATTCTACATTCACAACGGCTGCCCTGCCAACTTCGATCTCATTATCGGCCGGGGCATCCACACTCTCGCTGGTGCAGGGGCAGTCGGCGAACGACGGCGTTACGGCGCACCTCCTGTCTGGCTTACCGGTCCCCGTTGCGTTCTCGGCGTCATCTTTGCCGGCCGGAGTCTCGGCTGCTTTTTCGGCATCCACCTGCACCGCATCTTGCAGCACTACGCTGACGCTCGCCACATCGGCGAGCGCTCCGACAGGCGTCTTTCCTCTCGTTATCACCGGCACAGGCTCCGGAATCGCTGCATCCACTACCGTTTCGATCAGCATTAGCCCGGCGAGCAATTTGGCATCCGGGTTGATGGCACAGTGGGACTTTAGCGAGCTTCGCGGCACTGCGACTGCCGATTCTTCCGGCAACGCAAATACTGGAACACTCCACAATGTTTCCTGGGCTTCAAATGTCTGCACCGGCTGTGTCTCACTGAGTGGCTTCAATAGCTATGTTTCCGTATCGGAAAGCCCTAGTCTGGAGGTCAACTCGCAAATGACCGTGTCCATGTGGTTGCGGGCTGGTTCTAACGGAAAGGTGGATCCACGGACTATATCCAAGCTGTATAGCTGGGACGTCAAACTGAATGGCGGGAGCCGTGCCCCGCAGTTTTCCGCCGGCGGCATGTACGGAATGTTGAACTATTCGCTGCCGCTCAACCAGTGGCAGCATCTTGTGTTTACGTTTTCCTCCGGGGTACTCAAGGGATATGTGAACGGGAAACCCGTTGCCTTCACCTCGAATACCTTCACTGCCGGCTCTACGCTTCCTCTGCAGATGTACGGACTTTACCTGGGCACTGATCCAGGTAAGTCTGCATCTTATAAAGGCTACATGGACGATGTGCGGATCTACAATCGCGCATTGAGCGATACGGAAGTGGCTGCGCTTTATGGCACCACTCGCCATTAGACTGGCGATCTCCGCACCAAGGATGCGGCGGGCTCGGCAACCGGCAGACTACCGCGCATGCCGAGCAACCCGGTGATGCGGCTGCATTTCAGCAAGATCTTCAGATTCACATACCAAGTTTGGTTCTCCGGATACAACGGAATTCGCGGCAAGAGCCAGGGATTGGCCGAGTCCACGCTTCCCAGTGTCATGGTTGCAGCCGAATCGTAAAGTTGTTGTGCGATCAGAGCGGCGCGCGGACCAATACTCCTGCTGCTTCCGAACGGATATGCTAAGTGCCGGCATGGACGTCCGGTGTAGCGTGAAACGAGGTCCCGGCTGTATTTCATTTCGAAAACCAGTTCCTCGTCAGAAAGCGTAGACATGGCGGTGTGCGAGACTCCGTGGCTCTCAAATCGGATCAAATCATCCCGGCTGATTTGAGTAACCTCGGGCCATGTGATTGGTTCCGGCGGCCGAATAGCCTCCATGTCCAGCCCGCTTTCGCGCATTGCGATGTCGGCCAGTTCCAGGGTCAAGGGAAGATAGGCTTCCATTCGCTGGGAATGCCACATAGCTTCCATCTTCCTCGATAAATCTCGAACTGCGCCCCGCCGGGAAAGATCAATCACTCCGTTTTTCAGCTCAATTTTCCGCAAAGGCAGAAATGGCAGCAGGTTTCGCCACCATTGAAACCCCATTCCCGACTTCGAATCCAGATAGTTTGTCGCAATGTAGAAAGTTGCGGGCCAAGCGCGCTTGCGGAACAGTTGACTAAGCCCCCTCACGGTTTCGCCGACCCCGTCATCGACAGTGATTGCGAACAATCCGGCAGTAGACTTGCCGGCTTTGCTGCGATTTACCATTTCCGTCAGGGAAATGGCTTGTGCGGGCCGGATACAGTCGACTAGCTCCGAAAGTCGATCTGGCTGGATGTCATGAAACGCGAGTACGAAACCGCTCGACAATCCCATTCTTACCTTCTGCACTAACCTAGACAAGGAAAACCTCCGCTCAAATAAGCTGACCTACAGCCTTGAAGTCGTCGTTCAATTGTTCGTCTCTTGCGGGAAGATGGCCCTGGTACTCCGGCACCAATCGCGCCAGGTGCAGCTTAATGGCCTGGACATTCCCCGCGGCAAGCAGCAGACGCAAATTCTCCAGCCAGTCCATCAAAACTTCGGGCCCCGGTCCCTGCCGCCTAAAGCGCCGAATTTTTTCGTGGTACGTCGGAAGGACATCCTCCCCATCCAATCGCACTTCCTCGAACATTTTTTCTCCGGGCCGCAGGCCGGTGACGGCAATCTCAATGTCTTGGCCTTCCACCAGGCCTGCCAGATGGATCATATTGCGGGCCAGGGTGATAATCGGCACGGCTTCGCCCATGTCCAGGACAAATACCTCTGAACCCTCACCCATAGTGGAGGCCTGCAACACCAGCTGCACCGCTTCTGAGATGCTCATAAAGTAGCGGCGCATTTCTGGATGCGTGATCGTAATGGGCCCTCCCGCCGCGATCTGGCGCTGGAAAATCGGAATCACGCTGCCGGAACTGCCCAGCACATTGCCAAAGCGAACCGCCAGAAACATGCCGGACTTGGCGCCCCCGTCCAACGGCGTCGCGGAGACAATGAGTTCTGCGACGCGCTTTGTGAGGCCCATGATGCTGGTCGGATTTACTGCTTTATCGGAAGAGATCAGAACGAAGTTCTTCACTCCGTTCCGGTGAGCCGCCCTGGCAACGTTATACGTCCCGATGATGTTGTTTTCCACGGCCTCAATGATGTTCTCTTCCATCAATGGCACGTGCTTGTACGCGGCGGCGTGGAAAACAACCTGTATACCATGCCGCGACATCACTTGTTGCACCCGAGAGGCGCGATAGATGTCGCCGATTTCAGTCACCAGGTTCAACTCCGGATGCCGCTTGCGCAAGTCTAGAGCAAGCATGAACATCTCGCTTTCAGCCTGATCGAAAATCACCAGTTTCCTCGGACCATATTGCGCCAATTGTCGGGACAGTTCCGAGCCGATGGATCCACATCCACCAGTAACCATAACCGACTCGCCGGAAATGGCGGCCGCGATTTTACTTTCATCGATGTGCACCGGTTCTCGCCCCAGCAGATCATTTGCGGATACTTCTCTGATCTGACGGCTCATCTTCCCGTCCAGCAACTCACCCAGGCTGGGTAGAGTCCGGAAGGGGACGCCGGCCGCACGGCAATAAGCGGTGACGATTTGCATCTGGCGCCCGGACGCGGAGGGCATGGCAATGATAATTTCAGACACTGGTCTGCGAGCCCGCTCAAACCCGGCCACTACCCGCTTTGCGTCGCGCCCGCCGCCAAGTATTTCCGCCCCCAGAAGGGAGCTATCCTGCTTCTTCGGATCGTCATCCAGAAATCCCACGATGGTCGTATTCAGGCGGGAATTGGAGTGAAGTTCCCGGCCCAGCATGAATCCAGCGACTCCCGCTCCATAGATCAGAATGCGTTTTCTTTCGGACTCCCCCGGATCCAGTAAGAAAACCTCCGAATACATACGAACGCTAAAAACAATTCCGGCAGTGAAAAGGAAGCAGAGTGCCGCATCGATAATATAGACCGAGCGTGGAAACATAGGTCCAACCACTACCGCAGTGATCAGGGAACTCAGGCCGGACGCCGTGATATTCGCCAAAGCGATCCGGTGCAAATCAAACAGGCTTGCGGTTTTCCAGTCGCCTGCGTGAAGCCGGCTGGCCCAAAACACAGGAACCTTCACGATGATGAAGATACACAAGCCAAGGCGAAATAACGATTCCTGCGAACTGGGGAGAACGAAATCGAAGCGCAACCATAGTCCGCAGGCGTAGGCCAGGACGATCGCGCCGAGCAGCGGTATCATTCGCAGATTTCTTTGCAAGACATTACGCATGCAGTACGTTTCCCTTCACTCCTCAACCTCTATCTCTTATGCCGCCGCCGAGGCATTTTGATGGTGTGTGGCTGGCTGTCCCGCCAGGACACGCGCAAGTTCCGCAGTTACGCGTGCGATATCGTGGGTTTCACGAACGTGCTTGCGGCCACGGTCGCCGATCTGGCGCAGAAGCATGCCATCTTGCAGAAGTTTCTGGAGTGCGTCCGCCAGTGCCAGCGGATCGGCCGGCGGAACCAGCAGCCCGGTTCCCGGTTTCACCAGCTCCGGCGTGCCTCCAGTGGAGGTGGCGACGACGGGAATTCCGTAAGCCATCGCTTCCATTAGCGCTACCGGTATTCCTTCATGCACACCACGGCCCAAATCGGTGCTCGCCAGGACGGCTGCCGAAATCGGAACTTCCTTGTAGATCCGTAATAGTTCGTCATGCCGCAAAGTTCCCAGGAACTTGACGGAATGATGCAGACCGATGGAGTGCACGAAAGATTCAAGTTGAGATCTTAAAGCGCCATCGCCGGCCAGCCACAATTCACCATGCACGCCGCGCTTCCGCAGAATTCGCCAGGCCTCTAAAAGAAAACGGTGGCCCTTCACATCCACCAGTCGAGCCGGACAGATTAAGATCGGCCACTCACCGCTTGGCCGCTCGATTTCTGCCGGGAGAGCCACGCCCATATACAGCACCCGCGCGTTGTGAGCCGTTCCGATACCTAGCGCTCTAGCCATTTTCAAACCGTCCTCCGAAATAAAACGGGCCATACTCGCATGCCTTACTTTCTCTTTCAAAAGATTGTTCTCGACGATGTCCCATCGATGAGCTGTGAAGCTCCACGGTATTCCTGAGAAAATGCTGGCGATCATTGTTAATGTGGCGGTGGTCCCCGCCCAGTGGGAATGTAAATGCTCAGCTCCCCATTCGCGGGCGACGTCCGCTAACCACAAGGCTTTGGGCACGATGAATGCATTTTTGGCTGCGATGCGCGGTGTCCGGCTGGACAAAACCGGGGCTAATGCCCTGAGAGTTCGTGCCGGCGCCGATGTGGCTACCCGCATCGCCTTTTTCATCACCGCCGCCGAACAGAGCTCTTCGGATTTCGAGTGCTTCCACACATCCTTGCCGTGTATAACCGGTCCCTTGGGAGAACGCGGAACAATCAATATTTGGTGCCCATCCCGGACTAGCTGCTCGATCTCAGGGACGATAAACGCCTCGTCGGTTCCATGCGGCAAATTGGCAGTTACAAATAATAGTTTCATTTCGGTTTTGTCGGAGCGGCTAAGTTTGTGAGGCGGCCCACCGAGCCATAGATTTGAGCGGAGTACCGCGCGATTTCTGCACCATCTCGCGGTACAGATTCGCATACCCTTCCACCATTCGCTCCACTTTAAATTCCCGGACGGCCCGCGTCTGGGCGGCGCGGCCCATGGCGCGTCGTGTCACGGCGTCGTCAAATAAAGTCTGCATAGCCGCGGCGAACCCCCTGCAATCGCCCGCTGGTACCAACAATCCTTGGTCCCCGGATCGAACCAACTCCGGAATTCCCCCGACTTGGGTTGCGATAACAGGCAGTCCCGCCGCCATCGCTTCCATCACGGCGAGGGGATTGCCCTCCCAGTTTGAAGCCAGCACAAATACATCCGAGGCCGCCAGGACACTCGGAATATTATTTTGCCTGCCGATCAGGTGAACTCTGTCGCTCAGATTGTTTGCCCGTGCGTACGCCGTGAGCTGTTCCCGAAGCGACCCTTCTCCCGAGAGCACAAGATGGGCGCGCGGGCCGGTCAATTCGCGGAAGGCTTCCAAAAGCAAACCTGGGTTCTTGGGCAACTCCAGACGCCCCACGCAGGTAAAAACAATCGCATCGCGTTCAATGCCTTCGCGGTCGCGCCATAGGTTTCGGTCTTCATGTTTACTTTGGTACTGCTCGACCGGGATGCAGTTGAGGATCATTCCTTTGCACTCCAGTCCGTACACCCGCTTCACGCTTGCGGAAACTTCTTGCGATACACCAACCGGAAGTACGCGGCGCCGAAAAGCGAACCAATTGATTAAACGGCCGAATGCATCCGTCTCGTATTCCGCAAGACTGTGGACGGTGTGAAGCGCAGCGGCGACTTTATTCGTAAATAACAAAGGGAATACGTATCGTTGAGTAGCCATGTGGGTATGGATGACATCTGGCCTAAACTCGCGAAAGATACGATTCAAGGCTCCGAACATTCGGGGGTCGAAACCGGCACGCTTGTTGAGGTGCCACCTGGGAATTCCGGCTTCAGCTAACCGGCGTTCCACCGGATTATCCACCTCCGCAAAAAGTCCCACCGCCCCGACCGCGTGAGACCGCGACAGTCCAATCATTAAATGCGTCGCCATTTGCTCCGCTCCACCGAGCGCCAGCGACGGAATCACATGCAAGACCCGCAAGGGCTCGGAAGCGGGCGGCACTTCACCGGATTTTAATAGTTGTGGCACGTTACTGTTTTTTACGAATCAAACCGACATAATGCGTACGCAGGAACGGGACTGCTCTCAATAACTCCGCTAGAGGCTTGGACCATCCGGCGACTTGGCGCGCGATCGGAGGCGCAAGCAGCGCCGAGGCGAGTTGGATATCGCAGCCGTCAAACAGCGAGCGAATCTCGGCCGCGCCAATACCTTTGACATGGCTATTGTTCGGATTATTCACCCGGAAATCAAACCATAAGATGCAGCCCTCGGGCTTGACGACCCGCAACATTTCCTCAGCCATGGCGTGCTTCAGACGGGGATCGAGCACTGAAGTGAAAACTGTGAACTGGCTTACTAGGTCAAAGTGCCGGTCAGGCCACGGAAGTTCCGCGGCGCTTCCTATGCGAAGATCGGCATGCGGAATCCGCTGGCGTGCCTTCGCGATACGGTCGCTGCTCAGATCGACTCCGCAAAGCGCCGGAGCATCCGCGCCCCATTGCATGAACTCCAGCAACCAGGTACCCGCTCCACAGCCAATATCGGCGATGCGCTGCCCGCGCAGAGGGAAAAGCGACGCCCGGTCGAGCATTTGAATGCAGCCTCGCGCGGCATCTTGATGCAGCATCAGATTTGCCGGATCGCCCCACGAATAGAAGCTGGTGGGCAATTCACGCTCCCGGCGTTCGTACTCGGCGGCAATGCGGATTGTATCGGAACCTGCGTAGCTCATAAGAATCTCGCAAATGGAATGGTCTTATTCCGCCGCGAGTAGGCATGCGCGACCAGCAATCCAAACATGATCCAAGTGGGTTTGCGATACTCCCACGCCAGCGCCATAACCCCCACCGTCCAAGTGAGAAGTACCGTAACCCACAGTCGCGCCTCCAGGCTGCGCATCCGGAACGCGCTGTAGTACAAGCTCGCCATCAATGCCAGTATTAATAAAGCTCCGAAGACGCCGAGCTCCACTAATACAGATATGAATGTATTGTGCGCGACATACGGAACGTTCACCACTTTGAAGACCGTCGCTGCGTATGCTCCCGATCCAACCCCCAGGAACGGATGCTCTCGAAATGCCGCCAGCCCGGCCGACCAGATCAATGTGCGGTGAGTAAGAGTGCCCTGGGTAAGTTCGGTGGAGAATAGCAGCAAGCGCCCCCACGTCTCGGCGGGAATTAGAAAGATGGCGCATGCAGCCGCGCCGGCGCACGCCAACGCTGCCGCAAGCTTCTGCGATGCGGGAAGAAATCTAAAACTCAATGGCAGCATGGCCGATGCAACCACCGCGCTAAGGAGCGCTCCGCGGGATCCAGTAAGCAAAATCGCGGCGATGCAAGCGACGAGCTGGATCCACAGGAACGCTCTCATCCCATTGCTTTTGGCCCGAATCACCAGATAAATCATCATGGGCAGGGACATCGCCAGCATCAAACCCAAGTCGTTTTCATTGAGGCCCATGATGGAATAGCGACTTTCCTCCCACTGTTCCACTCCGCGGGCGGCTTCCAGCTGAGCGGCCGTGGTGCCGCTAACGAAGTTATAGAGTGTGAGCATGGACGCAATAAAGATCCCCAGCAGATAAGCCCGCATCAACCCTAAGACGCGGACTTCAGCCGTGGCCATCTCCCATATCAGCCAGGCCATTATCAGGAGCTGGGAATAAGTGCCGATGCGCGTGAGTGTGCTTTCGACATCGGCAGTCCAAAAGACGCTCACCGCTGAAAGTGCCACGAAGCCCGCCATCAGATAGTGAACCACCGAAAAACTGCGGTGCTCGTTTTTCATCGCGAGCACCCACACGGCAAGCCCCAACGCGGCCATCCCCAGCCAGCGGCTGAGGGCGAGCCCATTGAGTTGCGGCGCCTCTTCCCAGGGAAGGGAAAATAAAAAAGCGCAAAGGCCGATATAAGCGATCCGTTCCAATGCCGCTGCCGAACCGCTGCTGACGCCGAGGGAATATCTGTCTGCAGAGAGTGCGACATTCATACCGCTTCCACCTCAACCTCCACAGCAGAAAGAGCCTCGCCGTCGCAGGACGAGCCGCGGGTCGTCGCCAGTCGCCGGTCGACTCTGATCAAAATGACGCCGGTTCCCAAGACTTGCACGATAGCTGCCAGCAAAGACGCATCTGCGGCTCCCATAAGTCCGTACCTGGGGATGAGAAACGCAGACGAGGCGGCGGTTGCTATACCCACAATCAATAGAAGAGGCACTTGCGGTCGTAAGCTTTGAGCCGCCGTCATCACAAAGCCCAAGCCCGACGCGATGAACGCGATGGTGCCGGCGATCATCAGTCGTACTAGCACGGCCGCGTACCGTGCGTATTCCGGCCGGAAGAGATGTGTGAGTATGGCCCGGCCGAATACCATCGATATGAATACTGCACAGCTTCCCAAAATGGCTCCGAGAATCACCGTCAGCAATACGAACTTGCGAAACTCATTCCGGTCCGCGCTGACACATGCCTTTGCCACGGGAAGAAACAATGACTGCCCGTACGCGGAAACCACCAGAGTCCCGGCGCTCAAGAGTGAGGCGACCGCGGAATACATGCCGAGTTCCGCGCTTCCACGGTGAGCTTCTACAAAATAGCGGGTTACATTGGCGTTCAACGAAACCAGCATTGAGATCACGCCCAGAGGAAGCGCCGTTCGAAAAAGCGAGAGCATCCACCCACAGTTTCCGGGCCCTGCAATCCCGGCTTCAAATTTGGCCGGCTCAAAGCGAGTGTCCCAGCTGAAAAGCACGAACAGGCGGCCAAGGAATAGAGCCGCCAGGGCCCAAACAACGCTGCGAGTGGTATACATCGTAATCCACATTGCTGCCAGCGATAGCGCGCCTCGATACATGAGGGATTGAGAAATCCGATCCATCCGGCTTCGTTTCTGCATCAGCCCATAGAAGGTTTCGCTTATGACTTCCACCGATTGAGCCGCTCCGACCAAAATCACAACTAAAGCCTTTTCCCCACCGCTCCCCAGCCCCGCAACGATCGCAACCGCGCCCAAAGCCACGCCGATGGAGACCAGACGAAAGGTTAGATACTGAGCAAAACGAAAACGCTCCACTAAGTCGGATGCGAGCAGCGATCGCAACTGAAAATTGGCAAAAAGCACGATGGGGGCTGAAATCGCTAAACCCCAGGCGTATTCGCCCAATTTTTCAGGAGTTCCCAATTTCGCCAGTACCACCACAATCAGCCACTGGCACGCTGAGTAAAATATATTTCCGGTTAAAACCCAGGCGAAATCTGTCTTCAAACGCTGTTCAACGCGCATGTCAGTGAGAATGAATAGAAATCGGAGCGTCAGGCGTGCCGCTGATAGTGATCCCGGTATCTTCCGTAGGCTCTAGTCTGGATAGGATCCATTCTCCAGTCGTTCAGGATGGTGCCGATTACCGGGATTTGATCCTGGCGCAGTCTTTCGCAGACTGCCCGCAGTTCCTCTTGGCTCCTGGTATTTGCACGAACCACCATCACCACTCCATCCGACAGCCGTCCTAAAATGCGCGCGTCAGCATATAGCATCAAAGGAGGCGTGTCGATCAGAATCAGGTCGAAATCTCGACGGCAGCGCTGCAGGAAGGAATAAAAGTCGGCCGAATGGAGCAGCGCCATGGAAGCCGAGTCCACTGGACCCGTGGGCAGCACCGAGAGCCCCGGCGTCGAAGTGGGCCGAACAAAAGACTCCAGCGGAAGGTGGTTTGCGGCGTCCGGAACATGACTGCGCAGCAGCACGTCGGTCAATCCACGATCGTTGGGCAGATTAAAGATGTCATGCAGCCTGGGCCGGCGCAGATCCGCATCGATGAGCAGCACCCGCTGCCTGCGCTCGGCCGCCACCACCCCGAGGTTAGTCAGAACGGTGGTTTTTCCTTCCATCATGTCGACGCTGGTAACCACCAGAGTCTGTCCGCTGGACCGAATCCCGTAGGTTCGGGAATCTCTCGGTTGCTCCGAACCGAATAGGATCGAAGTCAAGGCGCCGCGGAACGATTCGCTCAATATCGAATTGGCATGATCCCGGGCCACCAGCCCTACTTCATCGGATGATCGGAACTTAACCAATCCTCCGCCGCGGTAATCCAAGGCATGCGCGTCTTTAGCCGAGGGAATCACGCCCAGTTCCGGGATGTCCAGCACTCTGATCTCTCCTGGGCGCCGGACTTTGTTCGAACGATCGGTGAGCAGCACCAATCCCAGCCCTCCCAGGGTTCCCAGGCCGAAGCCGATGGCCATATTGAGAGGAGTCTTGGGGCTGTAAGGCTCGGAAGGAACGGCGGCAGCGTCGATCAGACGAATATTCGTAGCGCGCAGCGCAGACGCGGCGCCGGCCTCCTTGGCCTTTTGAAGAACCGTTTCGTACAACTTTTGAGTTGTGTCAATCTCGCTCTTCAGCGTATTGTACTCCCGGTCGTTAGCCATCTCTCTTTCCGCGGACTGTAGTTGACGGGAATGGGCATCCGCAAGAAGTTTTTCCAGGCGACTGGCTGCCGCATACTCGTTGCCCATCCTGGCTACCGTAGCCTTGCGCTCTTCTTCCATGGCGCGTTCAGTTTCTGCAATTTGCGCTTTAAGCCTTTCCACCTTGTAGTTGGTCGGCGTGTAAAGCGTCTGGAGCTGAGCCAACTCCCGGCGCATGTTACCGAGATCGACTTGGTACTGATGGAAAGGCCCAGTGGCCAGGGCGTCCGTGAATAGATCGCTACCTTTCAGCGTGGCCGTCTCATAGCGGGATTGCTTCGCCGCGCGATCCGCTTCCGCTCTGCCTAGCGCTTCTTGAGTAATGCGGGTACGTTCCTGCGCGACTGTGCCCTCATTTCCCGCGAGAACCAAGCCTGCCGATTGGGCGAAGCTCTGCAAATGCTGATTGGCTTTCTCAACCGACGCCTTTAAATCAGCGGCCTGCTTGTTCAGCCAATCGGTGGTGTCCAGCACCAGTTGTTCCCGGGCTTCGCGGTTCATATCCACAAAGGCTGATTTGGCCGCGTTGGCCCCTTGCGCCGCCTGTACAGGATCCGGAGAATCAAAGAACAACTCGATTACCTGCGACTGCAAGGAGGTTCGGATAGTCAGGGCGTCTTTTACTGCCTTGATCCTCTTCTCTTCGTCCGGGACCTGGGACCGGCGTGGAAAGCCAATCCAGCTTTCGAACTTATTGAGGATTCCCCGGTCCAAGTCCGTTCCAGCGGTTCCGATTTTTAGGGTATTGGCGACCCGCTTCGCCAGAGTGTCGCTTTCCAGCACCTTCACCTGGTTCTGCAGGTAGTTTTCAGGAGATGCGTTGGGTAGTGATGCGGTAATCGGCGAAATCTGATCGTTGTTAAATCCCTCTAGTTGAACCGAGGTCCGAGCTCGATAAATGGGCGTCATCAACAGGCTTACGCCCGCGCCGATCATCAAGCCCAAAACGGCCAGACCGATAATGACTCCCTTCCGGCGCCACAGGGTGGCGGTGAGCGCATTCAGCGCAACCGGGTCGCCCGGCGCCGCAACAAACTCACTCTTCAAATACCGCGGAGCGGGTTGCGGAGTTGATCCGGACCATCGTCTATCAACCTCCGTCCGAGGCAGGTTCGTCACTTCATGCGCCATACAATTGTTCCTCCCAACGGACTGGTAATAACGCGCTTTGCCTTCACGAAAAGATTACGGACGCCGCCAAATAGCAACTCCCGTGGCGGCCTGGATAGCAGCCTCGAGCGCACGGGCAGCTAGGCGCTTCGGGGCGCTGGGAGGAACTACCAGAATGTCATTCGGACGCATCTCGATGTCTTCGGATTTTCCCGCCAGAATCTTGTTCAGATCCACTGGAATCTCCTTACGCTCCGATGATCCCGGCGTCACCCGCACGATCTTGGAGTTTTGCGGTGCTGGAGTAGTGCCGAATCCTTCGGCGCTGGAAAGCGCCTGCAAGACCGTTACGCCGTCACCTTTCAAGATGACTTCACCCGGCTTTTTGACTTCGCCGATTACGAAGACCGCCTGCGCAGTGGGTACCGTGATAACGTCGTTCGGGAACACTTGTATGTTCTCGGCGGGGTGAGTTCCCGACAATAAATCCTTAATGCCTATATCCGCTACGCTGAATTTTCCGCTCGGATCGGGCTTGGCATTCGGCAATGGGATGGCACCGTACTGTATCTGCCGGCTAATATTTACCCGCGGGCCTGCGTCGGGCCGGAGGCCCTCGGCGAGCGAAATGGTTTCCACCAGCGTCTTGTGCCCCTCTAGCTGATGGATGCCGGGATGATTTACGGCCCCCATGATGGAGACGGGTTGACTGCCGAAGTCGGTTAGTTCCACCGAGACTTGAGGCTTCAGCAGGTCTTTGGAAAACCGCTGTACCAGATCTGCTTTGAGCTGCGCGGTGGTAAGTCCGGCCGCATGCACCTTTCCAACCAAGGGTAAGTCCAGATCTCCGCCTGGATCGATTTTAATGGGCTTGTCTCCGATTTCTTCCACTCCTAAGACCCAGATTTTTATTTGATCGTTCGGTCCGAGCAGGTACGACGATCGCCCCTCCGATGGCGTCATGCCCACGCTCTGTGGCTGCCCGCTCAAGTTGGAAATGCTTAACAGGAAGGCCGTGGCAAACAGGCCTGTGCGCACCATCAGGTTGGGATAATTAGTTAAATTGGGCATAGCTACCGCATTCTCAAGTGCCTAGAGTTCCTTTCGGTTACTCGCCTTGTCTAGCCGACATCAATGCAACACGTGGGCCAAAACAAGTTAAAGATGGAAAATGAACGGGATGACTCCCGTCATTCGAACCTAGTGGGGAATGCGGCTGACAGATAACGGCGCGACGAGCACTAGAAGTGGAAGGTGAATACTTCCTTGCCGTTCTAGCTGCATAGCCCCAAGGCGCCATTAGATATGTAATCCTGAATCACCCGACTGCTCGGGGCCATGATCGAACTCCGCTCCGGCGAAGGACGTCGCCTGTCCGCGGGCCTCCCACCGGTGGAGCTTATTCAGCAGCGATTTGTAACAAATATCCAAACGCTTCGCAGCCAGCTTGCGATTCCAGTTCACTTCGTTGAGCGTACGCAGGATCAATTCCTTCTCCGCGCCTTCGGCGGCGCTCGCCGATTGCTCCTTCAAGGAGCCGCTAGCGCGCAGGCTTGTGTCCGAAGACAATTTGCCTTTGTGGAGTTCCAGCAGTGCCATGCGTATATCCGGCAGAATCAGGAAGCGTTTTACGTTGTTTTCCAGTTGACGGATATTTCCCGGCCAAGCGTAGGCCGCGAAAGCCGACAGCAACTCCGGCGGCAATTGCTGAACCGTGCTCTTATACTTGGGTCGATATTTCTCCAGGAAGGTATTGCACAACGGGATGATATCTTCCGGGCGTTCCCGAAGCGGTGGCACCTCCACCGTGATCACATTCAGCCGAAAAAGGAGATCTTCGCGAAACCCTCCGCTCGCGACCAGTTTGTCGACCTGCTTGTTGGTGGCCGCCAACACTCGTGCTTCCGATGAGAGCGTGCGCGTACCGCCTACCCGTGAATACTCACCATCCTGCAGCACGTGGAGCAGTTTCGCCTGTAAGGCGGGACTCATCTCGCCGATCTCATCCAGCAAGATGGTTCCGCCATTGGCGAGCTCGAACTTGCCCGGTTTGTCCCGCTGTGCGCCCGTGAACGAGCCGCGCTCATGTCCGAACAACTCGGATTCCAGCAAGTCTGCCGGCAGAGCGGCGCAATTTACCCTGATAAAAGGACCTGTCCTCCCGGACTTTTGATGTATAAAACGCGCCAAAACGTCTTTTCCAACACCCGACTCGCCCAGGATGAGAACCGGCACATCCGCGTGCGCCACTTGCTCCGAGATCGCCCGGATTTGCGACATTCGTTTGTTAGAACTGGAAAATCCAGCCTCGACATCGATCGCCTCACAAGCCCCGCCATCCTCGTGTTCGTCCAGGGCTTTCTCCACGGCAAGCTCTAAATCACTCTCCTCCAGTGGTTTGACAAGATAATCCAGCGCTCCAAGCCGCATTGCTTTAACCACCATCGAAGCCTGGTCAAGCGCCGAAAGC
>Ga0105239_10004289_pt1 | contig 17095 bp, 14 predicted proteins | sample KBSC44metaG_FD_92761 | JGI IMG/M metagenome (GOLD analysis project Ga0105239, IMG submission 92761) | Corn rhizosphere microbial communities from Kellogg Biological Station, Michigan, USA - KBS C4-4 metaG | ecosystem: Host-associated > Plants > Roots > Rhizosphere > Soil | place: Michigan, USA...
ATCTGGTCTTCTGCCGATTTGTGCTGATGCATCTCCAGCGACCGGAGGATGCCTTGAAGGAGATGCGCAGGCTTCTGCGTCCCGGCGGCGTTCTCGCGGTGGAAGATGGGGATTTTACGGCGTTGTTCTCCTATCCGCCGCTGGACGCATTCGAGCGGTGTATGGCGCTCTATCGGGCGGCAGGAGAACGGCATGGCGCCGATTTCGAGATCGGACGCCGACTCTATGCGCTGGTGCGTGCCGCCGGGTTCGATTCGGCGCAGGTGGCGATGGCGCAACCGGTATTCGTGGGTGGGGAGGCGAAGCGCCTGCCCGAATGGACGCTGTCGGAGAGCGCCGATCTGTTGATCGAGGCGCAACTGACGACGAAAGCAGAGATCGACGACCTGGTCGCCACCCTGGCTGACTTTGCAGCGCAGGACGGTACAGCGATTGGGATGGCCCGGATGATGCAGGTGGCGGCCACGAAGTGAAGAGTTAACAGAGTAATGCGTTAACAAAGGGGTGTCGGTGATGCGGATCGGATTGGATGAGATAGACCCACGCATCGGGGAGGCGATCACGGATCGACTCTCCGCCCCTTTGAACGAGTTCCTGCGCGACAATATTCGCTGGGGAACGTTTCAGGCGCTGCCGATCTCGTGGGAAGTCAAAGGCGGCAGCATGAAAGTGAAGCGCCGCCGGGACCCGAACGAAGACGAGAAGTTCGCCCACGCCCTCCGCAGGCGGCGCGATGAGCAGGTCTCGATGCGGGCGCTGGGCGCGGCGTTTCTCCCCAGTGTCGCCGGGACCGCGGTCGGCTGGGCCATCGCCAGCGGCACCCCGGCAGCGGGCCTGCTCGCAGGACTGTCCGTCTGGGCGATGGGAACGGGCGTCGGTGTCTGGTGGACGCGTAAGGCGACGCCGCGCGAGCGCCTGCGGAGCCAGGTGCAGTTGGAGGAGCTGCGCGCCGTGCTGCCGCTGCTCACCCTGACGCGCGCGGAACGCATCTACTGTGACGCGCTGCTGCTGCTCTCTCGGACCGATGCGACGCCGGAAGCGGAGACGACGCTGCGTGTCGCGCTGCGCCAACTCAACGACCTGCTTTCGGACAGTCGGCAGTTGGAACATCGTCGGGCGACGCTTCTGCCGCTTCTGGGCCAGCACTCGATCTCGGAGTTGGAAGCGGAGTTCAAAGCGCTGGGTACACGATTGGACCAGGTGACGGACAACGTCACCCGCAATCTGATCCAGCAGAGCCTGCAGATGTGTTCCACGCGGATCGAGAATGCACGCGCGTTTGCGCAGGGCCTGGAGCGCCTGAATGCGCAGCAGGAGGCCATCGTGCACACGCTCTCTTCGGCGCTCTCGGCGATGGCGCGCTTGCAGATTCTCTCCAACCCGCAGACGGAGGTCGCCGCGCATGAGATCGCCGAGACCGTGGCCTCGATGAGCCGGCAGACGCGCTCTGTCGAGCAGGCCGTCGAAGAGGTCATGTCCTTGCGGGGCCAATAGAGAGCACTGCGCCTACGGACGGAGTTTCCATGCGAATCGGACTCGAACATATCGATCCCATCATTGCCGCCATGATGCGCGAACGTCTGTGCGCGCCCGGCGCCGGTTTTCTGAAAGATAATATCCGTTGGGCGGATGCCGAGGAGGCATCGCTTATTCGCCTTTTCCTCAATCAGGCGCTGCGTCGCCCGGAACAGCGCAAGCCCGATGACGACGAAAGGCACGCCTATCTCGTGCACCGTCAACGGGAAAAGATGGCGTTTCAGCGCGGTTGGAGCTCCCTCGTGGGCTCCCTGATCGGCGCCGGTCTGATCGGGATGTTGTTCTACACGCTGATGGGAAACCTCTGGCTCGGTGTCGTCGTGGGAACCTTGATCGGCATTACGGGCATAGTGTTCGGAGGTCTCTGGGCCTGGAAGGCGACTTCCCGACACGAGCTGTACTATGAAGTGACGCTGGCGGAGTTTCTGGCCGTCGTACCTCTGCTGACTCTGACCGACGCGGAGGCGGCGTACTGCGATCTGCTCACACGTGTCTGCGATCACGATCCGAACCAGGAGGCGCGGCGCGCGGTTCGCCGCCATATCAGCAGACTGAAAGAGTTTGTCACGCTCTCGCGGCAGTTGGATCTGCTGGCCGATGTCGCCGCGCAGAACGAACAGCAGCCGCTACAAGCGCGCATTCAATCGGTCCAGGAAGGGTTGATCAAAGCCATTCAAGGGATCGATGACGCACTCTGCACGATCCTGGTGGTTCCAAGCCCGGCCGGAGACAGAGCGTCGGAACGTATCGAAAAAGAGTTGCAGACCTACCGACAGGCGATCGAGACGCTGACCACAGAAGTCAGCCCACTGCAGCCGGTAGACCGCAAACGTCGGCGTGAAAAGGTGTCGTAGCAGTCGCGATGAACGCTGCGACCGGGGAGATTTCGGATTTTGAGTGAAGCACGTAAGAAAATCGTCGTCATCGGCTCCGGCCCGATTCGAATCGGGCAGGGGATCGAGTTCGACTACTGTTCCGTCCACTGCGTCTGGGCGCTGCGCGAAGCAGGCTACGACGCCCTGATCATCAACAACAACCCCGAGACGGTCTCCACGGACTTCGATACCTCGGATCGTCTCTTCTTTGAGCCGCTGACCGCCGAGGATGTCCTGAACATTCTGGACCGGGAAGAGCCGGAAGGGGTCATCGTGCAGTTCGGCGGCCAGACCGCCATCAACCTCGCCAAACCCCTGCACGATAACGGGGTGCGCATCTTCGGCAGCTCTTTCGATTCGATCGACCTTGCCGAGGACCGCGATCGGTTCGAGAGGGTGCTGCACGAACTGGACATTCCGAAGCCTGCCGGACGCGCGGTCGTCACCGCCGAGGCGGCGGCGGCTGTTGCCGACGAGATCGGCTACCCGGTGCTCGTGCGGCCCTCCTACGTTCTGGGCGGGCGCGCGATGGAGATCGTCTACAACCGCACCGACCTGGAACGTTATATGACCTATGCGGTGGATGTCTCCCCGAAGGCGCCGATCCTGGTGGATAAGTATGTCCTGGGGAAAGAGGTCGAGGTGGATGTCATCAGCGATGGCGTCGACTGCCTGCTGCCGGGCATCATGGAGCATATCGAGCGCGCGGGCGTCCACTCGGGCGACAGCATGGCGGTCTATCCCCCGCAGACGCTCTCGCAGGATGTGATCGACCAGATCGTGCGCCATGCGACCCTGATTGCGCAGCGCCTCGAAGTGCGCGGATTGATGAACATTCAGTTCGTCGTGGACAGCGCTACCAACACGGCCCAGGTGCTGGAGGTCAACCCGCGCGCGTCTCGTACCGTGCCTTACCTGAGCAAAATCACCGGGATCCCGATGGTGCGTGTCGCCACCCATGTGATGCTGGGCAAGAGTCTGAAGGAGCAGGGGTATGCGCCCGGCCTGCATCCCAACCAGGGCAGCATCGCAGTGAAAGCGCCGGTCTTCTCCTTTATGAAACTGACTCAGGTCGAGATCGGTCTGGGGCCGGAGATGAAGAGCACCGGCGAAGTCATGGGGCTCGACTCGCGCTATCCGCAGGCGCTCTACAAGGCGATGACGGCCGCAGGGATCGTGGTTCCTGCGGGGGGACGCCTGATCGTCACCCTTGCAGACGCCGATAAGGCGGAAGGCGTGCCGATCATCCGGGATTTCGCCGAGGTCGGTTTCACGATCTACGCGACCGCCGGCACCGCGCAGTATCTACGGGATCAGGGCATCGAAGCCCAGACCGTGAAAAAGCTGCACGAAGGGGAAGGGAATATCGTGGACCTGCTGAAGAGCGGGCAGATCGACCTTTTGATCAATACGCTCTCCAGCGACAAACGCATCGAGCGCGAAGCCATTCGTATCCGTCGCGCCAGCGTCGAGGTCGGCGTGCCCTGTCTCACCAGCCTGGATACCGCGCGCGCCCTCCTCCTGGCGCTCTCCGCCCGCAACCGGCACGAAGATTTCGCCCTGGCTACGGTAGATGAATATCTCGTTGGGGTGAAATAACGACCGTTATTCTCCCGCGAGTGCGGTAAGATGCCGCGGGGAGAGCAGCCAGCGGAGTACTCCGTCGCCGGGTTGGGGGCGAATGGTTTCAATGTAGATCAGGCCGCCCTTTTTGAGGTCGATCTGCGTGCCGCCGACGAGTTGACCCGCGACCGAGCTGAGATCCGGCTCGTGCCCGACGCAGAGCACTCTCGCATTGGGGGAGAGCCGGCGCGTGAGGTTCTGGAGGACGCCCATGCGGAAACCTCCTGCCGCCATCTCCGGGACGATGTGGAAATGTTCAGCCGGTAGTTCGACCGCTTCCGCAACGATGCGGGCGGTCTCCAGGGCACGCGGATAGGGACTGGTGTAGATCAGGTCGAAGCGCGGATTCAGGGTGGCGAGGGCCAACGCTTCGGCGCGCATTTCGGCGATGCCTTCCGGTGTCAGCTTGCGATCGGCATCGGTGATCCCTGCGTAGATGTCTTCGGCTTTGCCGTGTCGGAGAAAGAAGAGGTGCACGTTCGTGGCTCCTAACGCGAAGAAGCGTCGCACAAAGGCGACGCTTCTCTAGTTCTCTGGGCTTCCTCGCAGCGGACGGAAATAATTCCCGGAAAGGGCTGGCGTCATGCGAAGTTGTTTTGGGGTCTATTCGGGCTCTTCGACAAGCGGGTTGGGAATGGACTTCGTCGTCTCGAGGGCGTGATGGAACTGTCGCATCTCCTCAAGGGTGATCGCGCCAAGACCGGAGAAGCGGGTGCGTTCCTCTTCTTTGGCCTCGGTTTGAATGTCCTGCAGGAGACCATCTTCCCACTCTTCCTGCTTCACGAAGTGCTCGCCCAGTTTCTTGCAGCGGGAACAACGGTATTTGATGTAGACGAAGCTCGGGCCAAACTGCTTTACGTAGTAGCCCTGCTGCATCACATCGCGCCGCAAGATACGTTGACCACAATGACATTTCAAGCTGGTCTTCATTCCGTCGTCAACCTCCGTACCGCTGCACCTCACTCCGATACTCGAAAGCGGGTGCGCTGGCGGCTCCGCCACGGAACATTGGGCGTTCTATTATTTTGTCATTCAACGGTCGGTATAAACCTTCCGGTATACTATTATACCACGATTTTTTCTGCACCGCATCGGTGTAAATGGGGCAATTAAGGGGTGAACGGGTGAAACTACTGGACCGATACCTGCTGCGCGAGATGGTAGTGCCGTTCCTGATCGGGCAGGGGGCCATCGTGCTGCTGCTGACGGGCAGCGTGCTCTACAATAACGCGGATGTGCTGCTGGCGAATCAGGTGCCGCTGCGCTTCATTGTCCGGATGGTGCTCTATTTCATTCCCTTCCTGGTCCACATGACCATGCCGGTCGCGATGGCAGTCGCGGCCTCGCTGGCGGTCAGCCGATTGGGCCGCGACTCGGAGATCACGGTGCTGCGAGCCGCAGGCATCAGCATGACACGCATCTTCCTGCCGATCTTTCTGACAGGTCTGATCGTCAGCGTCGGTGATTTCTTCTTTGGGGAGTATATCGTTCCGAAGTCGGTCGAGAAGTTTCAGGGGGTGCTGGACGAGATCCCGACCCAACTCAAGACGCTCGCCCCCGTTCCCGGACAGTGGATCACGTCCGCCGATGACTCGTACACCATCAATGTGCGCAGTCTGTTTCGGCGGCAGGGCTATATCGAACTGCACGGCATCAAGATTGTAGCGAGTCCTCAGGCCGTTGCGACCGGAGATACCGTGGACATCATTGCTGCCGCCGAAAACGGTCGTTTTCAAAACGGCCAATGGACTCTCTATCAGCCCGCGTTGTTCCGACTCGACAACAAAAGGAATAACTGGGAGAAACTGCAACCTAAAGAGAATACCGCCTTCGTGATCAACATCTCCGTCGATCCGCAGGCCTTCAAGAGCGCCTTCCAACTTCAACTGCCGATGTGGAAGATGGCCGGCTCCTCTTCGCGCACCTTCTGGCAGTTGAAGGAGGATGTGAAGCGCAATGCGGCGCAGCACGTCTCAGATCCCTACGCCATTCTCAACTACCACTTCAAACTTTCGGTGCCGTTCTCCTGTCTGGTGATGGCGTTATGCTGCCCGCCGATGGCGATGCGGTTCGCGAAGGGTGGGGGGTTCATGGGGACGCTGCTGTCGATCTGCCTGGTCTTCGTCTACTGGAACACCATGCTGCTGATGCGCATTCTAGGCTCGGTAGGCCCGGAAGGCGGCGCGCCGCTGCTCGCGCCGCAGGCTGCGGCCTGGATGCAGAATGTCATCTTCATCGTCGTCGGTCTGTTTGTCCTGCGTCGCAGCGAATAGTCGGCCAATACAAGGAGTAGCGTTTAATCGACGTCTGTCGGGCTCAAATCTCGCGTAATTAGCATTTTTGAAGAAATCACGCCGTTATTCAGGTTCCGTATTGGAATGAGAGGGCTTGTCGAACCAATTTATTGCCATTCGTACCTGCTCTCTATGACCTCGTTCATGAGGCATTCCTGTGCGCTCCTCAGGCGGTGATAGAATGGTACGCAGTCGTGAACTCAAACCGATGCAGGTGATCACCGATGCGCCGGCACCGTACATTCGGCGCCCAGACGGTCATCTGGATTTCCTTTCGCCCTGCAACGTGCTGGTGCATCATGAGACCACCAAGTCCGAACGTCCACCGGCACAGACACGCCTCTCGCTGCGGTGTAGTTTTCATGGGAGACGGCATTTTGAGGTAGACAAACAGCGTTTCGTGGTCAACGATGACCGCTACCTGCTTTTTAATCTGGGGCAACGGGTTTCGGAGGCCGTGGATTCGACGCATCCGGTCGAGTGCTTGAACGTGACTTTTCAGCCGGAGTTCGCCGACGAGGTGTTTCGCAGTTTGAGCACGTCCACCATTGCCTTATTAGACACACCCGGCGGTGATCCGCGCCAATCCCTCCACTTCTTCACACGGACCTATCCGCACGACGACCTGATCTCGCCGATCCTCGCACGATTTCGGGAGTTGCCGGAGGGGGGAGAGTTCGAACGGGGCTGGCTCACCGAGCAGTTCCATCTGCTCCTGGAACGCCTGATCGAACTCCATTGCCGCGTGTTGAAGGATACGGAAACGGTCCCGGCGATGCGGCGCAGCACCCGAATCGAGATCTATCACCGGCTCGCCCTCGCACGGGATTTCATCGAAGCCAGCCTGGACAAGCCGATCACGTTGACCGACTATTCCGGAGTGGCCTGTCTCTCCCCGCACCACTTCTTGCGCCTGTTTAAACAGGTCTACGGGGAGACGCCGCATCAGTTTCTCACGCGCCTGCGGCTGAAATGCGCCCTGGATCTGCTGCAGAGCACCGAGATCTCTGTCACTGAGATCTGCTTCCTGGTCGGCTTCGAAAGTCTGGGCTCTTTCAGCACGCTCTTCAAACGCCACTACGGCAAGTCTCCCCTGGCGTTTCGGGCCGTTCCGAGTGAGATCAGTGGGCTTTCGGGACTTCGGACAGAACCGCCAGGCCCTGTTTCTCGACTGCGGTGAATACCGCGATCGCCATTCCCTGGGCATCGGCGACGACCCAGACGTGCGTGGCGAAAGTGTTCTGGGCAGCGCGACCATGCGGAGGCACGGTTCCATACGGATGACGTTTGCCGTCGCTATCCAGCCAGAACAGGGAGAGCGCTTGATCCGTCTGGTTGGAGAACCGTATCGTTGTAGGAACCGTCGAGTTGCCGGATCGCGCTGTCTTTTCGTTGGAGGGAGGCTGGGCGTTCAGCGCTTCCACCGCGACACGTTCGACCTTGATGCGTCCGGAGTAGAGCGATTCAAAGAAGGCATAGGCTTCGGGATCGTACTTCTTCAAACCTTCGGGGCCCGGGGCGGGCTTCTCCCCGGTCATGCCCATATCGCCGTGCCCCCCGAAGTACCACATCGTCAGCTCCGCGAAATACTCGTCATCATTCGACCCCGCGTACGCCTTGACCCACCTTCCGGCAGCGAGTGACTTTGCACGCTGGTCATGGATCTGCGAGCGTATGGTGCGGGTGAGGCCATAGTTCATCAGCGTGTGCGCGAACTCGTGCGGGCAGATGTCCCGGTCGTGGTATCGATCCTTCGGGAGTTTCAGCAGATTCTCCTCACCGCACGAGGCGGAGAGGCCGCCCAGCCCTCGTGTCCGCTCATCGACCGTCAACTTGCCGTCGAACGGTTTGCCCTTCATGTGCCGATATTCCGGCAGGTCGGAGGTCTGCTGGTCCCTGCCGATGATGTGGAACTCCGCGCCCGCCATCTTCAGGTTGTAGGCGGCATCCGGCAGATGCTGGAGTTCACGGTGCATCCAGTCGCGCGCCTTGAACAGGGCTTCATCCGCAACGACCTCCGGCGCCTTGATCGGGATGCCTTCGTAGTCCAGCTTTTTAGCATAGAAACCAAGTTCCGGCGGATCGACGCGGAGGATCTTGTCACCGGCCTGATCCGTGACCTTCTCGGCAGTTTTCTCCTGGGCCAGTGCGCTGCCCGCCTGCGAAACCATACAGGCAGCGCAGAGAGCGAACAGAGGGCTATGGCGGTGTTTCATCAGGGGGCGGGCTTCCTTTCCAGGGCGCGTTTCAGGACCGTGTTGACGGCCTTGTTCGCGATGGGATAGCGTATATCCTCCAACGAGGCGCCGGCGTCGATCAGGAGTTGGACGGACTTGACGTAGTCGCCGGCAGGGTCACGGAAGTTGTCCGCCCCCCAAAGGCACGCGCCAAGTGGTTTCCCTCCGTAGGCGTTTTTGGCTTCCAGCGAGGCTCCATGCGCCAGCAGCAGTTCGATCAGATCCGCGTACCCCCTCGTCGCCGCGCGATTGAGCGCCGTCGCCTCTTCGCCACCTTTAGCATCCACTGGCCAGCCGATCTTCAGCATCAGGCGCACCGCGTCCGTCTTATGGTGCCAGGCGGCGTCCGCGATGAGTCGCGCCTGCTCGGGGGGCAGCGAGAGGACCATGTTCGGATAATCCGCCAGGATCGCCTGCACCGCCGGCTCATCGGCGGCCAGGCACCCGGCCAGAAAGCGCTCCGGGACCGGGCTCTGCGTCAGGAGCATCCGGTAGATCTCTGTATGGCCCAACTCCGCGGCGAGATAGAGCGGACTATCGCCATTCCGGAGGGTATAGGTATAGATGTGCCCGCCGTCCGAGGAGCCTGAGGTCAACTTGCCCTGATTGACTCGCGCATAGAGGCTTGCAGGGTCGGCGGCGAGCGCCTTCTTGACCAGTTCGACATCCCCCAACTGCACTGCCATAAAGATGTCGAGTTCCGCGCCCCGGCTGAGCAGATAGCGGCAGACCTCGGGGCGGCTCACCGCCATCCACTGCGCCGGCGTGCTGCCATGGTCGATGTCGCGCAGATCGATCTCAGCCCCATGCTCCAGCAGGAAACAGGCGATCTCGACGGATGCCGCGAAGTGCAGCGGACTCTGCCCGTCTCCTCCCCGTGCATTCACCAAAGTCGGATCGGCCGCGATCAACTCTTCCAGACGGTCCAGACGATTCATTCCCGCCGCCGCCCAGACATCCACGACCGCACCCTCGGTGACCAGAAACGCCGCAAACGCTGGGTCGTCATTCGGCAGCACGCCGAATCCCCCGGCCCACCAGGTGCTGCGGGCGTTGATGTTCGCCCCGAACTCCAGCAACACCTCCACCAGTTTCCGATTCTTACTGCTCGCCGCGTGGACGATGGCGGGAGAGTCGAAAGAGAAGAGGGGAGCGTCGATCTGCTCGACCAGTGCCGGAACTGTACGCAGCAGCGTCCGCAGTTTCGTGCTGTCGCCCATCTGTACCGCTTGTTTGAAGGCTTCCAGTGCCGCCTCCGGATCCGGATTCGTCGCCTCGACATGCCGTTTGAGTCGGGGCCAACTGGGGAACTCGTACTCACGCGCCAGCACAAGTTGGGCCTCGCTGAGAGTCAAACCGGTGGCGGCGAGCGATTCCAGAGGAAGAGAAGCGGCACGCGGCAGATGGGTGTGAACCCGCTGCAACGCCTCCGGGGCGGCAGCCTTGAACTGCTTGACCAGGTCTTTCGCCTGGTGCTTGAGCTGCTCCAGGCTGGGGATCACGGGCAGAGATGATGAGGTGGTCATGACGACCTCCTTTCTGTGCGCCTGTTGTCCGCTCTGCCAGGCAGAAAGAAGGTGTTGAAAAACAAGTCGAAAGTGGAGGTGGGCTCAGCCCTTCCCGCGGACACGGACGCGCCCTAACCGCGCATCCTCATTATACCCCACGACAGACGACTTGTACACTCTCACCTTGAGGACAAAGAATTTCGAAGTTAGGCGCTGTCCCCGGTCTTTTAGGAGTTTTTTGGGAGTTGATTAGGGAGCATAGACTATCCTTTAAACGATCGACGTATCCATGTGGAGCTTGAAACGAAAGGATAAGACAATGACGACAACACAATCAACGACGGATAGTCATGGAGAGCTGGCTGCGGAACTGGCTGAATTGCGACAGGAGGTGGCCGCGATACGGGCGAACGCGCTTCATGCGGAACAGCGGGCTCGCCGCTCCACGCGTCATGCACGGTTGCAGAGTGGACTGGCGCTCTGCACCGTTCTCGGCGCAGTCTTTCTCGTCCCCGGCAATCGCGCCGCGGTCGCGCAGGGGTATGGGCTCACGCTACAGTCGCTGGCCGCTCGCCTCGCCATCGTCGAAAGTAAGACGCAGTACATGAGCGTGGACACCACGGCGAAAAGCACCACGTTCTCGGGCTGCAACCTCTTCCTCACCAACGGCACAGGCGCCTCCGCCAACGTGAACGGCCTCGGGAATCTAACGATCGGCTATAACGGCGCGGGCAACTATGCGGGCGATGTCCGCACGGGCAGCCACAACCTGATCCTCGGTGACCGGAACAACTACAGCAGTTACGGCGGCATGGTCGCCGGAATTGCGAACGCGATCTCCGCCCCGTACGCCTCGGTTATCGCCGGGCAATATAACCGCGCGAGCGGGCAATACTCCTCCGTGACGGGTGGTGCCAACAGCGATGCCACCGGCCCATGGGCCTCCGTGAGTGGCGGGGATGGGAGTGTCGCCAGTGGACAGTACGCTTCCATCAGTGGAGGTTTTTCCAACTGGGCCAACGGGGACGGCTCCTCCGTCAGCGGGGGCCACGCAGGCTACGCAACGGGGTTCGGGGCATCCATCAGTGGGGGCTTCATCACCACCGCCAGTGGCAACTACTCGGCTGTCAGCGGCGGAAGTTTCCTCACACAGAGCGGAGAGGACGCCTGGTCGGCCGGCTCCTTACACTCTCCCTAACGCGAACCATGACTCCCTTTCGGGTGAGGCCTACGCCCCGCCATCCTGGCGGGGTCAGACAAGATTTTTCCCTGGCAAGAGAGCCTTGCCAGGGAAAAACCGTGCTTGCATTCTCTAAGGTCAGATCCGGCTTTGGTCCCTCACGAGCCTATCCACGGTAGCCGCCGTAGAAGCGAACCAGGTCCTCGATGGTGGGAATGACGATGGGTTCCAGGATGATGACGCTGCTCTGGTAGATTCCCTTGACCCGCTTGCCCTCTTTGAAGGGCGCGAGCGGCACGTCCTTCAACAGGTTCTTCAGGCCCGGTATCTGACGCAGCACCGGGAACCCGCCGGTGGTCTGGGAGTAGCTGGTGTTGCTGGTCAGCGTGGAGAGCACGGTCGGCTCGTAGGCGAGCGCGGAGATCGTGGCGTCGTTGATGCTGTGGTTGGTGACATGATCGGAGATGGTGTCTCCGTTAGACGGGTTGAGAGTCTCGTTGACGGTGAGCGTCAGGGTGATCGTGCCCGAATCGAAGCCGATGCTCGGATTGGCGATGAGGTTGATCCCGGACTGCACCGGAACCGCCTGACCACCCGCCATCAGCGCCTGGATGACGTTCATGCCGTCGATACCGTACCTCGACGTAAACTGGTCGAGCGCGCTTTGCGGCGGAGCCACGACCGCGGCAGCGCCCGCCGCTGCCGGCCCGGCGGGCGTCAGAGCCGCCGCGTTCAGGGTGTTGAGCGCGGAGGTCGCCGCGGCCGCCTGATTCAGACGATCCTGGAGCTTCTGCTGCTGCGGCGCCTGCGCCTGCACGGTCGCGGAGACGGAACCGACGGTGTCGGGTTCGAACTGCAGGCTGACGCTGTTGGAGACGAACATGTTCACCGAACTGTCGGAGAGCAGGATGTCCTGAAGGACGTCCGGCACGTTCTCGATACTCGATGAGGTGAGGATATCGTGGGAGGTCACCCGGTTCAGTTGGCGGTTGGCCAGCAGGCGGATCTGATCCACGTAGTGGTTGTAGAACTGCTGTTCCAGTGCGCGGGAGAGCGCCTCGCTGCCGCGCAGCAGCCACTGGTTCAGCGCGGCCTCCAGGGTCTGAAGTTTCGCGTAGTTCACCTCCTGCACGGCGTTCGTATTGGCGGCGTTCAGGCGCTGATCGACGCGGGCGCGCTCTTCGGCATAGGCGTGGAACATGGGGATCAGTTGGTTGATACCCGCGGGCGAATCGTCCGCGGCGGTGGCGACCGCCTGGAACAGCGCCATCGGCACGCTCACCAGATCGTTGGCGACAGAGTGGAGATCGAAGAGGCGGCGGCGCAGGGAGTCCGGCAGGCGGGCCGCGTCCTTGTCCTTCCCGGACTGGAGGGCCGTGATGCTCTCACTGATGCTCTTTTCGCGGTCCAGAGCGCTCTGGAACCGCCGCTGCAGTTCCGCCAGGCTGTCGTGGGCCTGCTTGCGGACCAGAGCCGGGTAGAGCCGCTGCGTCAGTTCCAGGGAACGGCGCGTGCGCAGAGCGACCCAGGTCGGCAGCGGACAGCGCGGATCTTTGAGCGAGTTGATAAAATCGGTGACCGAGGATCCGGAGCGATTGTCCATACTGCGCTGATTCTCGGCGCACCAGTCGCGCGAGGCCATCACGGCCTTCTCCCAGGCCGTCAGTTTACCGCTGATGTCGCGGGCGATCTGTTCGTCACTCGCATGGGGATCCTGGAGAGAGGTCGAGAGCGTCTTCTGAAAATCCTGAAGCGCGTTGTCGGTCTGGGTTCCGCCGGTGCCGTTCGCGGAGGTGGGCGGAAGTTCGGGCAGCGCGCGATCTATCATCAGAAGCAGGAGGATCTCCTGCGCGGTTAGCGGGCGATCTCCGCCGCCCAGGGTGGGGAACAGCTTGTCGATCTCCTGATAGACCTTCAGATCCTCGCCCTTGCGTCGCTTCAGTCGCGCGAGCAGGTAGTCCTGAAGATCGGCGAAGGCGCGCACGACCTCGGTGCGCTGCGCATCGACCAGCGCCCGGACGGTCTCTGTCATCTGAATGACGTCGGTGTTCGCCGGGCCGGTAAGCTGTACGACACGGGTGTTGAGATGCAGATGCGCGCGCGGTCGCTCGTACAGAAAGGCTATCATCTTGATGTCGGCCATGTTCTCGTCGATCCGCTTGCGATCTCCGGTGACCAGGATATAGTTGCCACTGACCACGAAGGAGAGATCTCCCAACAGCGGCTTTGTCGGGACAACCGTCGCCGCTGTGCCGAAACGGCCGGTGGTCTGCATGGTCTTCAACTGCTCGACAAAACGGGTCGCCGAACGGGCATCCCGCATCACCACATTGCGCACAACATTTTCCGGTAACGCGACCGGCGGAGGCGCAGCAGCGGCTTGCGTGGGGGCTGCCTGCACAGGCTGCGGCGTGGGAGCGGGCTGCATGGGCATCGGTGTCGGGGTTGCGGGCACGGGGGTAGCCGGCGGCTTTGTCGGCGGGGCGGCAGGAGGCGTGGTCGCCGGCGGCATGGCCGGAGGCGTCGATGGCGGCGTGTTCGCCGGAGTCACCGGCGGTACGTTCTTATTGGCAGGATTCACTCGCGGCGGGTCTGCTTTGACGCCGATACCGGAGACTAATCCTGAAAGGGTTATGAGAAGCCCAAGCGAGACCGCTCCGAACCTGGACTTTTGATGGTTTCTCATCCTCGATCTTATTTGCAGCAACCGATTGCTCCGATCCGGCATTCCGTTGTAGACCGTGGTTACTCTTGCAATGCGGCGCTATTGCCTTTCCTTTATTTTGCAACTCGGATTGGCTACTCTTGCGAGGGGAAGAATACAGCGGATAGTCTTCAGGAGATGTTCCCTCTTTCCACGAGACATCTCTCGATCACTACTGTATCTGACCCTGGTCTTACTTCTCCTCGCTCTTACGGCGAGGTCTTTCTTTGTGACATGTTGCGTCGAAATCGGGGCCAGATTGGCCCAGTCCTCTCCTTTTCGACACCTTCAGCCGGTTAGACACCGTTGTTTCGTCCGGGTTGCATCTCAAGCGCACGGAATCCGGACAATTTATTGAATTTTCAGAGCCGGTTATTGTCAGGGAGCGGATTATGGTCGGTGGGATGCCAGAGGGTGAAGCAAGAAGGCGGATGCGCCACTCAGGAGCATCCACCTTCTCGGGAGGGTCGTCATAGGGGATGGGAGCTAACTGCCGCTTTTCGGGCCTGCCAGGACCAGAGCCGCCGTGGACCAGGCGGTCGCTGCCATGGAGATGAACTGGTCTCTCCCGTACGGAAAGCCGCTTTCGAAGTAGGGCTGCACTGCCTTGCTGCGGGTGACCACATGCCAGGTGCCGTCCGGCTGCTGGGTTTTGAGAAGGTACCGGACCCCGCGCTGCACGACCGAGTCGTTGGGGGAGAGGTTGCCGCCCAATATCAGGGCCGTGAGGACTGTGCTGGTCGCATACGAATCGCTGCTGGTACCTGGAAGCTGCGCCCATCCGCCATCCTCTTTCTGCTCCGCCGCCAGTTCGCGGGTGAGTCCCTGAAGTACCGCCGGTTCGGCGCCTGCTTCCTTCAAGCCCCAGAGTTGGAAGACCCGGTCTTCCGTCTCTTTGGTCGGAGTCTGTTCCAACCACATTTTCGCCTTTTCGATGCGCTCGGTGACCGCTGCCTTTTGTGCTTCGTCGCCAAAAGCCTTCAGCGCCCGAATGCTCAGAAAGGTGTTGGTGAAACTACTTACTTCCGCCGGGGGGCGATTGGAGGCGGCGCGCCAGTAGCCGACCTCCTTGTCCTTCTGGACCAGAAAGCCCGTCACGGCCCCGGTGATCTCGTCATGCTTGGCTCCAGCCGCCTCTAATGCCAACATCGCATAGCCTGCCCGCGTGACGCCGCCCGGCTGTCCCTTGCCGTTGAGATAGAGGGCAAGATCGGCGCGCAGATCCGCCGTGGTCGTCTGAACAATGGCTTTTTGCGGCTTCTCATCGACGGTATAACCGTGCGATCGCGCCAGGGCCAGTGCAAACATCGGCGCGCCCTGATGGTGGCAGGAGAAACAGGTATTGTGACGCGGATACTCCGCAATGCTCTGGAGCATCACTGGCATCGCCCGATTTACCGCCTGCCGAATCTCGGTCTGCGAGGCGTTCTCGTCGGCAAAACCGGCCCCCTCCAGCATCAGCAGAGCCAACCCCATCCCACTCACGAGCATTCCTCGCATCATCGCCTCTCCTCTTTGATCCATCATTTGTTTCATTATGACACTCATAACGGGAAAGTGAGGGCGAAATGGCGTCCCTTAATAGCAATTTGATCCTCACCCGAATAGGTGAGGATCAAACATATCGGTACTGCGTTCACAGACTCTCTTCCGGATCTCTACACATGTAAGAGGGGCGAGCCCTCGGGGACGCCTTTGGGGAGGAGTTGGTACTGGGTGGTGCGGCGCATCGGGGTGTAACCGGCGTCCTCGATGAGGCGCTCCATCTCTTCGATGGGCATGGTGAAGGCGCATCCGGCGGAGGAGACGACGTTCTCTTCCATCATGGTGCTGCCAAAGTCGTTCAGGCCGTAGCGCAGGGCGACCTGGGCGACCTTCGGACCCTGCGTGACCCAACTGGCCTGCATGTTGGGGATGTTGTCGAGGAGGAGGCGTGCCACGGCGACGGTGCGCAGATAGTCGAAGGCCGAGGCGCGCTCACCTTCGAGTTCCGTGCCGTCCGGCTGGAACGACCAGGGAATGAACGCCGTAAATCCGCCGGTCTCGTCCTGGAGATCACGGGAGCGGATCAGATGCTCTACCCGATCCTCTAAGGTATCCACCGAGCCGTACATCATCGTCACGGTCGTCTTGAGGCCCGCGAGGTGGGCCTCGCGCATACAGTTCAGCCACTCATCGGCGGTGTCTTTGAAGGGCGAGATCGTCTGGCGCACCCGGTCGGTCAGAATCTCCGCGCCGCCGCCCGGCACGCTGTCGAGACCCGCCGCCTTCAGACGTCGGAACATCTCCGCCTGAGACAGTTTGCTGATCTTGGCGATATAGATGAGTTCGGCAGGGGAGAAGGCGTGGAGAATGATGCCGTACTTGCCGAACTTCTCTTTGATCGCGTGGAGCAGATCTTCGTACCACTCGATCTTGAGTTTCGGGTTGAGGCCGCCCTGCATCAGGATCTCGATGCCGCCGACATCCACCATCTGCTGCACCTTCTCGAAAATCTGCTCGCGGCTCAGGGTGTAGCCATCCTCGTGGCCCGGGATGCGGTAAAAGGCGCAGAATTTGCAGCGCACCCAACAGACGTTGGTATAGTTGATGTTGCGGCCCACGACATAGGTCACGAGGTTGTTGGTGGTGGGATGCAGGCGCTCACGGACATGGTTGGCCAGGAAGGCGAGTTCCGGAAGGTTGGGGTGATGAAATAGGCGCAGGCCCTCTTCCGCGGTCAAGCGCTCGTTGGCGAACACTTTGTCGGCGATATCATCGATAGAGCGTGTGCGAGGAGTAGTCCGTTCTAATTCCAGTGTCGGCATGATCTTCTCTCCATTTCGAAGAGGCCGGGTCTTGAGCCTGTGCCTTATTTCACAATCTACTTAGATTATACCTCTTGTGCCCTCATAGACGTTCCCCACCTGCCCGTTTTTGGCCGTAAACGCCTCAAATCGGCCCTGCGAACAGGATAATCGGCCTGCTTTCGCGAATAGAGAGCCATCCGTTTTCTCGTGAGGGTGCGCCGCGTCGCGTGTGTGACTATCATTATACACTGAGGCAACGCAGGTACAGGACAGCGGGAAACGTCGAGAATTTGAGGGACGATGAAAAGGAAAGATACACGCATGCATACGGTGACGTTGATTCCCGGCG
>Ga0105239_10004291_pt1 | contig 17093 bp, 16 predicted proteins | sample KBSC44metaG_FD_92761 | JGI IMG/M metagenome (GOLD analysis project Ga0105239, IMG submission 92761) | Corn rhizosphere microbial communities from Kellogg Biological Station, Michigan, USA - KBS C4-4 metaG | ecosystem: Host-associated > Plants > Roots > Rhizosphere > Soil | place: Michigan, USA...
AGATTTTCCGCAGAGCAACTCAGTGCAGGCGGCATTTGGGGGCCTTTACGACGCATTCGTCGCGAGGCTGAGTGCCGGCGGTAACGCCGTGGGATTCTCGACCTGGTATGGAGGAAGCGGATCGGATATCGTCAATGCCTTGGCAGTGGACGCGACCGGCAATATGTTTCTGGGAGGTCAAACCAACTCGCTGAATCTCCCGCTGGCGGGGCCGATCCAGGCCGCCAACAACGGCGGGAGCGTGGGATGGCTGGCCCGGCTGGGAGTGAGCGCGCCCCCGCCACAGACGCCAGCGGCGGTGGCAGTGACGCCCTCTTCCGGGAGCGGGAACAGCGTAATATTTTCGGCACAATATTCGGATAGCGGGGGAGCCGGGGCGCTGACAGCAGTCTCGTTGCTGGTCAATACCAGCGCTTCCACCAGCTTTGCTTGCTACGTCGCCTACAATGCCGTGTCGCATGTATTGAGTCTGGCCAACGACGATCCCGCCACGGGTTCGCAAGCGGTGACCTTCGGCGGCGGAAGCCAGCAGAATAGCCGGTGTATCGTGAACGGCGCGGGCAGTTCCGTCAGTCTGGCGGGGAGCACGCTGACGCTTAATATTTCCCTGACCTTCCAGCCCGGATTCGGCGGCAGCGATTCGGTGTATATGTACGCGGCGGATGCGGGCGCGAACACCGGCTGGGTCTCGCGCGGAACCTGGACAGTGGTCATTCCACCGCCGCAGCCTTCGGCCGATTCGGCGTCTCCCAACGCCAGCAGCGGCGCGAGCCAGACTTTCACTTTTGTATTTTCGGATAATCAAAGCGCGTCGAACCTGGTGGGTATGGGGATGCTCTTTAGCACCACCAGCGCCACCTTTACTAATGCCTGCTATGTGGTTTATGACCGCAATGCCGGCACCATCGCGCTGGTATGGGACAACGCGGCCGGCTCCGACCAGACGGTGCTGGGGTCGCCGGTGCTCCTGCAAAATAGTCAATGCCAAGTGGGCGCGGTTACGACCGCGGCATCCGGGCTCTCGCAAATAATCACCGTGGCCCTCTCCTTCAGGGGTTCCTTCAATGGCACCAAGAACATTTACATGTATGGGGCCGACGCGGGGCTCAATACCGGTTGGGTGGTGCGAGGCGCGTATCTGGTGGCGGCGGGAGGGCTTCCGGTGGCGAATTCAGTCGTCCCGGGCGCAGGATCGGGTGCGGCGCAACGCTTCAGCTTCACCGTGTCGGATCCAGGAGGCGCGGGTTTCCTGACCGGCGTCGGGATGCTGCTGTCCGCAACGTTAAACTCCGCGAACGCGTGCAGCCTGGTTTATGACCGAACGGCAAATGTGGTGTCGCTCGCCTACGATAATCCCGCAAATGGCGCTACTCCCGTGATACCGGGTTCGAACATCCTGGCTTCCAATGCACAATGCACGCTGAACGGAGCGAATACTACCGTAGTGGTTGGAATCACATCCCTGGTCGTGACCGTCGATGTCAGCTTCAATGCCAATTGGTTTGGCGTCAAGAACATCTACCTGCTGGCTTCGGAAACCGTGCTCAACTCCGGCTGGGTCACCGTCGGCGGATGGACGGTAACCGGAGGCGCGCCGACCGCCGACTCCGTCCTGCCGGCCGCGGGATCGGGAACCTCTCCCAATTTCACGTTCACGTCGAGCGATTCCGCCTCGCCATTCAACATTACAGGCATGTCTATGCTAATTACGTCCGGCGCCCCCTCCGCTGTAACTAATGCCTGTTATCTGGTTTATAACCGGAACACTGGAACCATCGGGCTCTACAATAACGCAGCTACTACTCTGACCACTAAGCCCATCGGTTCATCGGCAACCCTGACCAACTCGCAATGCGCGGTGGGATACACCGTGATGGTCACCTCCGGCAATTCGGTTTCATTTACGATTAACGTGGTATTCCTCAGCTTTAGCGGAGCCAAATCGGTATATCTGCAGGCCAACGAGCCGAACACCAATTCCGGGTGGGTTCAGCGCGGTATCTGGACGGTTCTCTAACGCATTTCGGTTCTTAGCCCGCTGCCTGCCCGCCGGTACCGCAGCGCCCGCACTGCCGCTCGCGAATCTCGTGCGTTGCATACTGAAGACACATGTCCGTCTACGAAGATCGCAAACAAGCGTTGGAAGAATACGAGTTCCGCATGGGCCTCGAACGGGGCCGCCTGGCCGTGACACTCGACCTGCTGACCGATGCGCTGGTGCTGGTAGGACAGCACGGAGTCTACTGCCAGAGCGCGCGGCAGCCGGGCAAACCGGCCATGGATGTCCAGATCATCGGCAAATGCCTGACCGACGCGAAAGAACTGGTCGCGACGGTGATGGCCGAGATCCAGCGTAAAAAGTCGGAGAACCCGTAAAAATCACAGGCCTTGCAAGAACGGGTTGCGCTCCTTCTCGCGGCCGATAGTGGTATTCGGCCCGTGGCCCGGCACCACAAGCGTTTCCTCCGGCAAGCCCAGCAGTTTGTCTTCGATCGAACGCAGGATCTGACGGGGATTTCCGCCCGGCAGGTCGGTGCGTCCGATGCTGTCGCGAAAGAGGGTGTCGCCCGCAATCAATTTGTTCTCCGCGGGAATCCACAGTGAAATGCTTCCCTGCGTGTGCCCCGGTGTGTGCAAGACCCGGAATTCCGCTGCGCCAAGCCAGAGCACATAGCCGTCACGGGCTGCATCGTCGATGTTGGTATGCGTGGGCGTCTCCATACCCAGCCAAGACGCCTGCACGTCCAGATGGCCGTAGAGTTCCTGATCGTCCTGGTTCAACAGAACCGGCGCGCCGGTCGCCGCTTTGAGCTTGGCGGCGCCGCCGATGTGATCGATATGGGCGTGGGTGATGACGATCGCCTTCACGCGCAGCCCATGCTTCTGCAGAATGGCGAGAATATCCTGGATGTTGTCGCCGGGGTCGATCACTAGAGCCTCGCGAGTCTCTTCGTCACCGAAGATGGAGCAATTGCACTGCAGCAGGCCAACGGGGAGGATTTCGTGAATCATATCTGGTTCACATCAGGTCGCGGTTGCGGCCTCATTATACAGTAGGAGTATGGATGCAGCGGCCATGGTCACTAAAGGCTACCAGGGGCTGCGCGAAAGCGCGGCCTGGATGGACCTCTCCGCTCGCGGCAAGATTCGCGTCCTGGGCGAGGACCGGGCGCGTCTGCTGCATGCCATGACCACGCAAGACGTGCAATCGCTGATGCCTGGGCAAGGTGCCTACGCTTTCTTCCTGAATGCGCAGGGCCGCATTTTGGGCGACGTGAACGTGTTTTGCCGAGAGGATTGTTTCCTGCTCGATACCGAGCCGGAAACCCGGCAGAAACTGTTCGACCACATTGACCGCTACATTATTGCCGACGATGTGACACTCGAAGATGCCACCGGGGAGATGGCAACCATCGCTATGGAAGGACCGCGGGCGGCTGCCATCCTGGAGCGTTTGGGCGCGCCCGTGCCGGACACGGATTACGCGGTCCGGGCCTGGGCCGGCATGACGGTCGCGCGAGTGAGTTCCACTGGGGCAGGCGGGTTCTTCGTCTTTCTGAACCCGGCGAAGAAGGCCGACCTCATCGCTGCGATCGAGGCGCAGGAAATCGCCGAAGCCACTCCGGACGACGCACGCGTGGTTCGCATCGAGCGCGGGCGGCCGCGCTACGGCGAAGAAATCACCGAGCGCTACCTGGTGCAGGAAACCGCGCAACTCCAGGCAGTTCACTTCAGCAAAGGCTGCTATCTCGGACAGGAGATCGTCGAACGCGTTCGCAGCCGTGCGCAGATTCATCGGGTACTGCGGCGAATCGAGGTCGAGATGACCCAGACGCCCGCGGCAGGCAGCAAGCTTAAATCGGCCGATGGCCAAGCTGACGCTGGAGAAATCGCGAGTGCGACGTTCTCTCCCGCGCTCGGCAAAGTTGCTGCCCTGGCTTACGTGCGTACGCAGTTCGCCGAGTCCGGCACGGAGCTTCGGCTTCCCGCGCAGGAGGGTCTAAGGGACGTTAGGGTGTTGGTGATCTGAGCGCGGATTTGCGATCGCCCGAGGGTCTTCTAGCGGGAAAACGAACGTTTCCCCCGCCATATTTACAATCAGTCTCCCGCTTCCGAGGGGCTTCCCCTGGTTGGGATAGAACACCGCGCCATCGGTGGATTGCCCGGGCGCGAGCTTGGTCGTCACCATCGCAATCGCCGAAGCGGCCGCCGCGGCCTTCAATTTCGACGACCCGATGTCGGCGAAGGCGCTTTGCCGCCGAGCTTCATAGCCGTTGGTGGAATGGATCTGAGCGTTATTGAACAAGCTGGATTCGTACGCGGCAATCAGCTTGATCACGTCTCCGCGCCCGGCCTTTTCGAACAGCGTATTGACCACAGTCTTGGCGGGCAGCGCCCGAATTTTCTGGCCTTCCGACTTCTCGAAGATGCAATCTTCCGGCTCCACGGTCCAGGAAACCGAAGCGCCGTTGGAAACGGCCATTTGCAGGACGGCGTAGTCCCTTATGCGTGTGGGCAGCACGGAAAACATCACAGTGACGCCACCGCGGGTCATTGCTTTATATTTCAGGCCTGAGGATTCGAAGTCGATGATTCCCTGGGCGGGCACAGCCGCCGCCATCAACTGGGCCAGGATCAACGCACGCCAGAGCAGCACGCTTCCATCATATGACGTACCAAGCTAACGGGTGCCGGCATCCGCAGCTATTTTTTGAAATACCACACCCAAAAGTTTTGGGTTCCAGCACCGTGGCGATAACGGGGATCGAAGCGATTGCGCTCCGCCATAGCACACGCCTCTTGCTCGGAGAACGAAACTCCAGTCCAGGTATCGTCTGGTTGTAAGTCATTTGGATCCAGCGGATAGCCCTGAACCTGGAACTTGAACAATGCGCCCGGACGCAGCAAGCGGTGAACTTCGCGCACATAGTTCTCAATCACCTCCCGGCTGGGGATGTGCTGAAACACGATGTTGGAATATGCAAAATCGAAGCCGATTTTCCAGCTGAGTGGCGCCATCCTGGCCAGCCAGCGCGGGGTCCAAAATGTAGATTCGCCGCGCGCCAGCGGGGGGACCACCGTGAGATCGCAGCCATTGTTTTGGTAGACGTGTGCATGGGGATGGCCGGCCAGCGCTCTTCGCGCGCGCGCGATCATCTCACCGCTGACGTCTACCGCGTGTACTTCGCCGAACACGTTGGCTAACGCTCGGGTGAGTCGCCCGGCGCCGCAGCCAATCTCCAGGACCCGCATGGTCTTGGGATCTTTGCCTTGGCAGATGTTCGTCATATCTGTCAGGATGTCCTCGGCGATCGCCTGTTCGCCGGACGCATAGAAGTCTTCGTCGGACCACTCGGCCTTGCCGGTCGCGACATAATACAGCGCATTCTCGCGCGCCCGCGCATCCCAGTCGCGCTGCATCTTTTCCAGTTGCTGCGCTTTGCTTAAACCGGGCGTGCGTCCCATACTCACTTTCCCATAATATGCCACGCGATCCGCGGGGGCACTGTAACGGGAGGGCCCAGCGAATAGCACTCCGGTCTGCCGTCTCGCTCTGGACTACGGATGGGAGAGCGCCGGCCCTTCCGCGGCAGCGTTCAGGCCGGCGGACAGCCGCTTGGCTGGGATGATTGTGACCCTAAGGCCGCTGCTCCGTTTTTTACTGCAGCTAAAGTCGGCATTCCCGAACTCCGCTTAAAGGCCATTCCGGTCTTCAGTGAGTTTGCGTACCAAAACGGAGGCGGGGCGCCTTGCTTCCGTTACTACAATTTCACTCTAAATAAAATTGATTATTAGAATTAACCAACACTTGTTATTGGCCGGATGCGCTGTGGCCTGAGTTATTTAGCTTGGCTCCATCAGGTTGGGAGAGACTTGAATGGTGGACGGCGGGGGGCTCGAACCCCCGACCCCCGCATTGCGAACGCGGTGCTCTCCCAGCTGAGCTAGCCGCCCACACGAGCGATCCTATTCAATATACCATGTGAACAGTGAACAACTTTTTCATCAACTCCTCACTTGCGGCGGGTGGCGATTGGAACGACACTGAAGCTTTATGGCAACTGTAAAGCCCAACGAGGCCGCGTCATTCCGCGAGCCGGCCGACCGCTGGTCCATCGCCGAGGCAGGCGAGTTGTACGATGTCGCGAGTTGGGGCAAGGGTTACTTTGCGGTAGAACCTAACGGGCACATCTGGGTGCGCCCCGACAAGGACCCCGCGCGCGGCATCGATCTCAAGGAACTGGTAGACAACCTGCAACTGCGCGGAATTTCGCTGCCTATCCTGATCCGTTTCGGCGAAATCCTGAAGCACCGCTTAGGCGAGATGCATCAGGCGTTTCAAAACGCCATCGCCGAGCACAACTACAAGTCGACCTATTGCTGCGTGTATCCAATCAAGGTAAACCAGCAGCGGCAGGTGGTGGAGGAAGTCTTCGAGTACGGCCGCAAGTATAAGTTCGGCCTGGAAGCCGGATCGAAACCGGAGCTGCTGGCGGTGCTGGCCATCGCCGATAATGAGACGCCCATCATTTGCAATGGCTTCAAGGACGACGAATACATCGAGATGGTGATGCTGGCCAAGAAAATCGGGCGCCAGATCATCCCGGTGGTGGAAAAGTACACCGAACTGGACCTGATTCTGAAACATTCGGCGCGCGTCGGCGTGCGGCCGGTCATCGGATTGCGCATCAAACTCGCGAGCCGCGGGTCGGGCCGCTGGAAGTCGTCTGGCGGTTACAGGTCGAAGTTCGGGCTGACCGTGACTGAGGCGCTGCGCGCGCTGGAACAATTGAAGTCCCTGGGGATGGAGGATTGCCTCCAGCTACTCCACTTCCACCTGGGCAGCCAGATCACCAATATCCGCCAGATCAAGGCCGCGGTGATCGAGGCCGCGCGCGCCTACGTTGAAATGCGGCGGTCGGGTGCGGGCCTGAATTATCTGGATGTTGGCGGCGGACTCGGCATCGACTACGATGGTTCCCAGACGGATTTTGAATCCAGTGTTAACTATACGCTGCAGGAGTACGCCAACGATATTGTGTATCACATCCAGAGCGTGTGCGACGAAGCCGAGGTGCCGCACCCGACCATCGTTTCTGAAAGCGGGCGCGCGGTCGTGGCGTATCACAGCGTGCTGGTATTCAATGTCCTGGGCGTGACCGGGTTCGGCGAAGAAGAGACGCTGCCTGAGTTTACGGATGACGTGGAGCAGCCCTTGCTGGATCTAAAAGATACCATGCGCGGCCTGAGTTCCAAGAACTTGCTGGAGAGTTTTCACGACGCTCAGCAGGCGCTCGATTCCGCTCTCAATCTCTTCAGCCTGGGCTATCTGCCGCTGCAGCAGAGGAGCTGGGCCGAGAGTATCTATTGGGTAATCTGCCGGCGGATTCAGAAGATGGCCAAGGAGTTGGACGATTTTCCGGAAGAGCTGGAGGGTTTGGATTCGCTGCTCTCCGACACCTATTTCTGCAACTTCTCTTTGTTCCAAAGCATGCCGGATAGTTGGGCGGTGAAGCAGTTGTTTCCGATCATGCCGATCCACCGGCTGAACGAAGAGCCTACGCATCACGGCATTCTGGGCGATATTTCTTGCGATTCCGACGGCAAGGTCGATCAATTCATCGACCGCCGCGACGTGAAGAAGACCTTGCCGCTGCACACATTCAACGGCGAACCGTATGTCCTGGGGACGTTCCTGGTGGGCGCGTATCAGGAGATCTTAGGCGATCTGCACAACCTTTTTGGCGACACCAATGCCGTACACGTGCAGTTGGATGAGAAGGGCGCCGTGGTGATCGATGCACTTATCCGCGGCGACACCGTGCGCGAGGTGCTGGATTACGTGCAATTCAAGTCCACGGCGCTGGCCGAGCAGTTCCGCCGGGATGTGGAAGCTGCGGTTCGGGAAGGCCGTATCGGGTACGAGGAGTCCGGCGTGCTGCTGCGCTTCTATGAAGACGGCTTGAACGGGTACACCTACCTAGAGCAGTAGCTTTTCGTTTCGGAGATCATCAATAAGTTCCGGACCCGCATTGCCGGGATAACCGAAGTCCCAAAAGGCATCGTCCGGCCCGCTCTCCCAAACCCGTTTGTCTGTCGCGATGAGCAGTTCCCGCAACCGCTCATCGAGTGCGTGAACCTCCGCGTCGTCGGCCTTGGCGAGCGCAAGGATGCCGCGGATATCCAAGTCATTGCGGTAGTCTTCTATGCCCAGCGCATAGCCGCGCTCCACCTGCTCGACGAATTCGCGCCAGCGCCCCACCAGTCCGGCGCGTCCTTCACGCACGAGGTGCTCCGGGTAGCCGTTCTCGCTAAGATAGTTTCGCACTTGAGCGTCGGTCATACTCAATCCGCACCGCGCTTCGCGGCCTGACGGCGGAAATAGCCCTCGCCCGCGTTGGGAATGAAGAAGGTGCGGATCGTGCGGTCGGGATTGTACGCGCCGAAAGCTCCGTTTCTGCGGTCGAATCGCGATACGATCCCGCCGGGCGTTACGGCTTGCAGGATCGGACCGCCGGCGGGCGCGTCGCGCAACGCCTGGGCGCGCTCCAAGTATTCGTGCGGCGAAATACTGCCGAATTCGCGGCCGTGCTTGGCGTAATGCTCCTCGAACAGCCGCCGCGAACGGAACCCCGGACCGGAGGCTACCAGCAGCAGCGCTCCCATCAACAGGGCTATGGTTAGGCGCAACCCGCGATCCTTCATCGTTAGAATATAGTTTCCCATGCCTCCCCTCGCGAAAATCGTTCCACACTCGATGACTGCCCACGGCGACACTCGTATCGATAACTATTTTTGGCTGCGCGATCGCAAAGATCCCGACACCATCGCGTACCTGGAAGCGGAGAACGCCTACACCAGGGAAAAGCTCCAGCACACCGAGGACCTGCAGGCTGCGCTCTATGCCGAGATGCTCGGACGCATTCAGCAAACCGATTTAAGCGTGCCCGTCAAGCGCGACGAATATTTCTACTACACGCGAACAGAGGAAGGGAAGCAGTACGCTATCCACTGCCGCAAAACCGAGTCGGGGACCGAAGAAATCCTGCTCAATTGCAACCAGCTTGCCGAAGGCCACAAATATTTCCGGTTAGGCGCCTTCATTGCCAGCCCCAACCACCGGCTTCTCGCGTATTCGGTGGATTTTGAAGGCGATGAAAAGTACACCGTTCGCGTGAAAAATCTCGGCACCGGAGTGTTGCTCGCGGACGAAATTCCGAACACCTCCTACACGCTCGAATGGGCCGCCGATAACGCGACTTTCTTCTACACCACGCTGGACGAAGCGCTGCGGCCCTATAAAGTCTTTCGCCATACACTGGGCGTAAAAGAAGATGCGCTGATCTATCACGAGCCGGACGAGCGTTTCACGCTCGACCTGTCCAGTACCCGCAGCCGCGCATATATCTTCATCAACATCAACAGTTCACTGACGTCCGAAATGCGTTACTTGAATAAACAGCAGCCGGCCGGCGACTTCCGTGTGCTGCTGCCGCGGGTCTACGAAACCGAGTACGATGCTACCCATCACGGAGACTCATTTTTCATCCGCACCAACGATGGCGCCAAAGGCTTCCGGGTGGTCGAGGCGCCGGTAGCGGATCCCGGGAAGGCCAATTGGAAGGAAGTTATTCCTGGTCGCGAGGGCATTACGATCGAGAGCGTCACTGCATTTCAGGATTACCTGGTAACCGAAGAGCGCCATCGCGGCTTGACGCAGATTTGCATTCGCAACCTGCGCTCCGGGGCCCAGCACTCTATCGAGTTTCCGGAGCCAGTCTATACTGCCGAACTCGGCGCCAACGCCGAATTTAACACCCCACTGCTGCGTTTCCACTACACCTCGCTCGTAACACCCGCTTCGGTCTACGACTACAACATGGAAACCCGCGAGCGCGAGTTGAAGAAGCAGCAGGCGGTGCTGGGCGGCCACGATCCGCAATTGTACCAATCCGAGCGGATTTACGCGGCCGCGCCGGACGGCGTCGAAGTCCCGGTCTCGTTGGTGTACAAAAAAGGTTTTGCGCGGGACGGGCATGCGCCAATGCTGCTCTATGGCTACGGATCCTACGGCATTAGTATCGATCCAGCTTTCAGTTCGGATCGGCTGAGCCTGCTCGACCGGGGCTTCGTGTACGCCATCGCCCACATCCGCGGTGGCATGGACCTCGGCAAGCCGTGGCACGAAACCGGGCGCTTGCTCAAAAAGAAAAATACCTTCACGGATTTCATAGCCTGCGCCGAGAAACTGATCGCGGAAAAATATACGTCGTCCAATAGGCTCGCCATTATGGGCCGCAGCGCCGGCGGGCTCCTGATGGCCGGAGTGGTGAATCTGCGTCCGGATTTGTTCGCCGCCGTGGTCGCCGGCGTGCCGTTTGTGGACTCACTGAATACCGCACTCGATGCATCATTGCCGCTCACCGTCGGCGAGTACGAAGAGTTTGGCGACCCCCGACAGAAGGAATTTTACGACTACATGAAATCGTATGCGCCGTACGAGAACGTGACCGCCCAAGCCTATCCGGCGATATTCGTCACTGCCGGCTTGAACGATCCGCGGGTATCTTACTGGGAACCAGCCAAATGGGTGGCGAAACTGCGCGCCACCAATACCGGCGATCGCTTGCTGCTGTTGCGGACCAACCTCGGCAGCGGCCACTTCGGAGCCTCCGGCCGCTACGAGTACCTGAAGGAAACTGCCATGGAGTACGCGTTCCTGCTGGACGCTTTATGCTGAACGTATATGACCCCGCAGCCTCCAGCGCAAACCAAGATTCAGCTCACCAATACATCCGACTATCGTGAGCATTACGCCAACAGCGTTCAAGTACGGGTTAGCCTGTGGGATTTCTTTTTGTTATTCGGAACCATGAACCAGTCGGCGCCCGACGCGGTGACCATTCACAATTTCGAAGGGGTTTACTTAAGCCCACAGCAGGCCAAGGCGCTGGCGAACGTACTCAACCAGAATGTGTCGCAGTACGAATCGACCTTTGGGGAGATCAAGCTGGAACCCAAGCAGCCGGGGTCGATTCAGTAGCGGCCGGGGCGCGGCACTACTGATCCAGCGTTTCGCGCACGGTTCCCAGGAGCGCACCTAGGGTGAAGGGCTTCTGCAGGAAGCGGGCTCCCGGAGGGAACGCGCCGGCGCGTACCGATTCATCGTCGGTGAAGCCGGAAATGTACATTACCTTCAGTTTCGGTGAAGCCTGGAGCAGTTTCTCGGCGAGTTGCCGCCCGTTGCGGTCGGGCAGCATCACGTCCGTGATCAGAAGCTGGATCGCGCTTCTATGCGTTGCCGCAATTGCGGCAGCTTCGGTGGCCGTCCCCGCTTCCAGCACGCTATAGCGCTCCCGCCGCAAGATTTTGGCGATCAAGCTGCGGATACCGGCTTCGTCATCCACCACTAGGATGGTTTCGCCCTGAGTAAACGCAGACCGGGCCCCCCCAGTCGGCGGCTCTGCTTTCGGCTCCGCCTCCGGTTCCGCCAGGGGCAAATACATCGTAAAGACTGACCCCCGCGCAGTCTCGCTCTCAAAGCCAAGTTCACCGCCCCACTCCCGCACTACGGCGTAAGCGCGCGCCAGTGCCGCGCCCATTGACCGGCCGGAAGTCTTGTGCAAGAACGATTCGAAAATCACCTCACGCTTGTCGGCTTCCATCACGAAGCCGGATGCGGCCACCGTTATCCGCGCGTAAGTTCCGGGAGCGAGCGCAGCGCCCGCGATATGTTCCGTGATAGCGGCGGTATCGCAGGTGACGACAACCGGTGTGCGATCCTCCTTCATAATAGAGACCAGCACCGGCAGAATCTCTTCGAGTTGCTGTTGGCTCGCCAGGGCCCACACTGGCTTGGCGGCGCGCGTTTCAACTTTCCCGCCCAGCCCGGAGACCAGCGCCGCGAGGTCCACGCGTTCCGCCGGACTTGCCTGTTTGCGGGTAAATTGGAGCAACTGCGCCGTCAGGCTGCTGATGCGCTCGGTGGCCGCGAGAATCTGTTCCAGCTCGGCGCGGCGCGGGTCGTTCGCCTCCAGCGGATTCAGCATTTCTTCTGCATACCCCGAGATAATCATCAATGGATTGTTGAGGTCGTGCGCCAGCCGCGCGGAGAGGCTGTGCAGCGCCGAGTTGCGTTCGGCGTTGATGCGCAGTTGCTCCAGTTCCTTGCGCTGGCCGATGGCCATGAGCACCCCAGACAGAACACCTGGCGCGGACTGGCACACAGTCTCGCGGCACCAAATCGTTCCACCCGACGCCGTCGCCGCCCGGAACTCGGCCGTCACCTCGTGAGTGTGCTGAGCGGCGCTCCGGTAAAGTGCGAGCACTGCCTCGCGGTCTTCTTTGTGAATCCGCTGCGCGAAAAACGCCGGCGATTTAAGCCAATGCGACGCCGCATATCCCTGCAACTGCTCCACCCCGCCACTGACGTCCGTGAACTGGAGCCTGGCCGCATCCGCGCGCCACAGAATTGCGACCGCAGTTGAGTGACTCACGACCGCCGGGACATCGGTAACTGCCGCCGCGCCCGAGCGGATATCGCTGACGTCGGCGACCATCAACAGCGTCTCCATTTCCGTTTCATCGTCCCAGTTGCGAAGAGGGAGAATGGAGACGCGCAACAGCTTTCCGGCTCGTTGTAACAGCAATCCAGGCTGCGGAATTCCCTCGACCGTCATTTCGCGGATCTTTTCGATCAGCTGGTCGGAAGGCAGAATCTGTTCAATCGCCTTGCCGCGCAGGTCCTCGATGCGCAGTCCTAAGCTTTGCCGGAAGGCTCGATTGGCTGATACCACAGTCCGGTTCGCGGAGAGCACCACTAGTCCGACCGGAAGGCTCGCCACCATGTCCTGGTAATAGCGCCGCTGGTTCTCCACCAGCGCCAGCAACCTGGCTACTTCCCTGCCGTTCCATGCGTCTAAGTCGATGCGCTCCATTAAGAGACAGAAGTCCTTGAATTCAGTTTGGCTCTCGGGTCAGAGAGGCCACAAGGTACTCTGGGTGGGCGAGTAATGGTACGAGGGGGGGTACAGATACCAAACTCTACGGCTGCTGGGGTGTCTCTGCTACCGAACCGCCGAGCCCGGCGTAGGTTTCCTTAACTTTGACCACTTTGTCGCCAGTAAAGGTAACGAACGTCACGCGCCCGGGAGGTTCACCGTAGATCCAATCTTCGTAGTCGGTGCCGTCCTTAGATTCGCGGCTCTTGTGCACCGGCTTGCCGACAGCCAGAAGGACTTGGTCGTGATTCATCCCCTCAATAACTTTCTTAGCCTTAACCGCTACTTTGATCGGCTCCGGCAGGGTATCGACGTAGTTTGCCGTCACGCTTTCTTTCTCGAAATCCAGAATCGGCTGCAGCATTTTCTTGATCTCGGCCGAAGTGACCTCGCCTATCGGTCCACCGAAGGTGAGCGCGACGGTGGTGCCGCCGGGCGCATTCGTCGCCGGTTGGGAGATGGGACTCGTCTGTGTGCCCATGCCGATTTGAAGGTGGTCGAGGAATCTGCGCTTGCCCTTCATACCGCCATTGAGGTCCAGGATAATGCGGTCCTTGTCGATTTCGACGTGGGTCACCTGGATCAGGTCGCCAATGCGGCCGGCGGCGCCCAACTCTTTGAAAGCGGCTTGCCAGACGTCGTGATCCCAGGTGCCGTCGTTCGAGAATTCCAGGGCTTTTTTCGAACGCGGCAATAGCACTTTGATCTTGGCGTATTCGGAACTGAGCCCGCGCAGAATTTCGATGCGTTGGTCCTCGGTTAATTTTTTGGAGTCGGCGTGCAGCCGGGCGGACGCCATCGAAAAAATCAATACCAGCGCGAGTCTTCGCATCCTCAACCTCGCTGCGGGATCACACGGTAGAGCAGTACGAACAGCCCCGCCACGACCACGGTCGTGAACAAGCCGCCCTCCAGTCCATACGCGCCGCCGCTCCAGAGAACACCGGCTCTCCAGTGCAGCTCATATCCCGTCACTGCTATTGTAAACCCGCTGAGATTCACCCCCAGGAAGGGTGTAGCCACGTTCCAACCGAAGTGCATCCCGATCGGCAGCCAGAGAGCGCGTGTGCGCAAATAGGCGCATCCCAGCAGCACGCCCCACGCGATGGTATTGAGCACAGCCAGGAGCGTCACGTTCTGATTTCCCAGGTGCAGCAGACCGAACAGAATTCCGACCGGCAGAACCGTGGCAAACTCGCCCATATGACGCACCAGATGCTGGAAGGCGTAGCCGTGGAACACCAATTCCTCGCCCGCTGAGCCAAACAGCAGCACTACCACTGTCAGGGGGATCGCTCCCCACGCGCCTTCTGCAAGCGGGACTGAATCGAAGATAGCCATCCCTGCAACCAGCGCTACAAGGACGATCAATGCCGCACCGCCCGCTCCCAAAGCGATGCCTGTCCCGAATTGGCGTCCTGAAGCCGGCGCCCAGCCAAGGCCAAAATCGGAGAGCTGGCCGCGTTCCCAACCTCGCGCCACCAGGGCATTCGCCAGCGCGCCCGTTGCGAAAGCTGAAAGTGCGGAGACCACCAGCAATCCTCCGAATGGTTGCATGAGCACCGGGAAAACCATTCTCCCCAGGATCACCAGCAGTACGAAGACTCCTACGCGAACCAGCAGCCGCAGTCTATTGGGATCGAATCTCGCCGGCGTGGTTTGGGCCCTCGCGTTCATTTTGGATGCACTTCCCGGCGCAGCAGAATGACCATCAGGGCGGACAGCGCCACGGAAAGCTCTATTCCCCGCAAAGGGATGTCCGGAAGCCGTGAGCCCTGGAGCACAAACAGGATCAGAAAGCCCATGAAGATCAAGCGCATGCCCACACGCGCCCACGCCGCCGAAAAACGCAGCGTCATCCAGCCCGAAGATAAAGCCAGCGCCGTGGACGCCGCCAAGCCTAGCGCGGCGCCTTCACCGAGTACATCCAGTTCCGGATACAGTGCCCGCCCGTGGGCAACGCTCACGCTAGTCACCCCTGCGATCAGCATCACCAGCGCCAAGCCCTCGCCGTAGCCCACGGCTTTGGCCGCCCGCACCGCCGCTTCGCGCATGGATTGAGGCCGGCCTTTAGAGAACGCTTTGGCGGCCGCAGGGGCCGCGAATAGTACCCCCAGGCAGGCATAGGCTGTGATCATAATGGGCTCCAGGAATCCAAGCCCCTTGCGAAGCGGCAAAAAGACGCCGAAAATAGCGATGAGGACGAGATGAAGGATAACGGCTCGCAGACGCAGCTCCGTCCCCACATGGTACCAACGGAACGCAGTACGGGAGTTTAGCTGAGTGGGAAGGACAAGCCCTAACGCTTGGCTAAGTAGAAATTGCCTAGGGTCGATTCGCTAAACAAATATGAATGAAGCGACGATAAACAAATCAGATATGATGGACAGGCGTATTGAGCCCCGTTTGCTTTGTGCCGACTTGGTGGATGTGCAGTGGAAGGATCAGACTGGCCGCGTTCGTCGCAGCGTCGCCAATCTTGAAGACATCTCCCTTTCGGGCGCTTGTCTTCAGGTAGACCGCCCCGTGCCTCTGGGGACCCCCTACCGCATCACCTATCCCAAAGGCGTGCTGGTCGGCAAAGTGAAGTATTGCGTATTTCGTGAAATAGGCTACTTTCTGGGGATCGAATTCGAAGCCGGCAGTCGCTGGTCGCGCAACGATTTCCGGCCGCAGCATCTGCTCGATCCGCGCCACCTGATCAACCGGACTGCGGACAGACTTACGGCGGAAAGATTGAAAGACAAGGTCGCGCCTGAGCCGGCGGCTTAGTCGCCGATCACGGGATCACGCCCAGCCCGCTGCCGCGGCGCCGTCATTTCTTGAGCGCAATTATTTCTTGAGCGTAACCTCCGTCACCGCGTTCCAGGTGAACTCGACAAACTTGTAGAGCGATGCCTCCGGGATGCGCTCCACGTCGCTGTGCCAGGCATGATTCGCGAAGTCGTCGCTCGATAACGCCGGACCAATCCCATAGGACTGAACACCTTTCGCCCGGAGTTGCGCCATGTCCGTCGATGCGGTCAGCATGGTCGGCAGTGTCGTCGATCCGGGATAAACCCGATTGGCGGCGTGCTCCAACGCATGGTACATCTCGGTGTCCAGCCGGGACGGCGGGGCCGCCGGCCGGGTCGCGTATAGAGGCTCGATTTTCACCGCCGGGTCACCGATGATCTTGGTCATCTGCGCCATGAACTGTGGCATATCCTCATCCGGAAGCGTCCGGATGTCGATCGTTGCCTCCGCCTCTGACGGGATGACATTCGGTCCGATGCCGGCTTTGAGCATGGTCGGCACCACCGAAGTGCGCAGCATCGAATTGTGGATCGGCTCGAACTCAGCGAGATACCGCTGGGCCGCGGCCGTGCGCTGCGGATTCACAAGATCTTTATAGCGCGCGGCTTGCTCCGGCGTACTGATGGTCGCCAGCTTTTCGAAATATGTGCGCGTGGTGTCATTCAACCGCATGGGAGTCTGCCATGTCCCCAATCTTTCGACCGCGCCGCTGAGGTGCGTCACCGCGTCATCCAGCCGTGGAATCGACCCGTGTCCGGAGGTGCCGTTCGCGACCAGCCGCACCCTGCGTGGAATCTTTTCGGTGGTGGTAATCTGCACGGTTGCGACTCGGCCGTTCTTCATGGTCGCGCCGGGGCCTTCACTCAGGGCAAATTCGGCGTTAATCTCATCGAAGTGCTTTTCGGTCATGAAGCGAATGCCGACTCCCGTGGGATCGGCTTCCTCGCCCGACTCCGCCAGGAAGATAAGATCCCGGTCGAGAACCGCGCCCGAGCGTTTGATCAGCAGCATCGACATCAGCACCGCGACCAGTTTGTCTTTGTCGTCGGTGGCGCCGCGTCCCCAGACATAGCCGTCTTTGAGCACCGCGCCGAACGGATCTACCGGCCACTTTTCGCGCTGCACGCCGACGGTATCGGTATGAGCCATGATCAGCAGCGGCTTTTTGCTTCCGTTACCCTTCAGGCGAGCCACCAGATTCGTGCGCTTGGGATCTAGCGAAAAGGTTTGGGTGGGAATGCCTTCGTCCTCCAGAACCTTCTTTAAATATTCGACGGCCTTGGTCTCGTTCCCCGG
>Ga0105239_10004292_pt1 | contig 17092 bp, 15 predicted proteins | sample KBSC44metaG_FD_92761 | JGI IMG/M metagenome (GOLD analysis project Ga0105239, IMG submission 92761) | Corn rhizosphere microbial communities from Kellogg Biological Station, Michigan, USA - KBS C4-4 metaG | ecosystem: Host-associated > Plants > Roots > Rhizosphere > Soil | place: Michigan, USA...
CCATATGGGCCGCGACGCTGAGTCCATCCCTCATCTTCGGGGCAAATGCTCCAACTTTCAACCACCCCCCATTGGCTATAAGTTCCCCAGTGCATAAAAAGTCCGAATTTAAGATTCTGCCATTCAGTTAACTTCTGTTCAACCAATGAGTCACCCGGAGCAACATATTGTTTGGAAACATTGTGTTTTTGGGCCATTAGAAATGCGCTAAAAAAGCTTAAAACAAGAAACGTAAAGATTTTTTTCATGTTAAATGGGGTTTAATATAATTGACAACAATAATAGGTGTATTGCTTACACTTTTTAAATTTTTTTAATAAATATTGAAACTTTGCCAATAAAATTTCCATTTTAGCAATTAATGTTTTATTATTGTTATACCGATATTAAGATTTAAATTTAAGTGATTAATTAAAAACTCCCAGGTTTTGAAAGACAGAAAAGTTGATACACTGAACTTGTGGAAACTCATTTGCAACAATGATGATGAAAAAGCTTTTGAGCTTTTATTTCATTTGTTAAATAATTCACTTACTAAATTTTGTATTCTTTATGTTAATCAGCGGGAAATAGCGGAAGAAATTGTATCTGACGTATTTGTTAAATGCTGGTTAAACCGAAAAACCTTAACCGAAATATTAAACCCTGAAACCTACCTATTTGTAGCCGTAAAAAACCAATCCCTAAATCACATTAAAAAATACTCCAGTATTCACCTGGTACAGATCGAAGAAACCAACTCCGTTGAATTTGTAAATACTTACAACCCGCAAAGGGAAATTGAGAATAAGGAATTGATCTTTAGAATGGATAAAGCCATTACCGCCCTCCCTCAGCAATGCCGTATCGTGTTCAGGCTGATCAAAGAGGATGGAATGAAATATAAAGAAGTTGCCGAAATTTTAAATATATCACCGCGTACTGTACAAACACAGCTTTTTAGAGCTGTTAAAAAATTAAGTATTGTTCTAAGCAATTATAATAAATTGAACAATCCCAAAGTACCTACAAGCAATATGTTCAAGGCATTAAGTGTGATTATTGGTATTTTGCAACTATTTTTTATAAACTTGTAAGTATTTTATCAAAAATAGTTGTCCACCTATAAAAAGCACGAAATATCAAAAATGGGCAATGATAGATTTATAGAGCTGGTTAGTAAAAAATTAACCAATGAAATCAGCTCTGAAGAAAGCGAAGAGCTTCAACATTGCTTAAACTCCGACGAAATAAATCGACGCGATTTCGAGTTCCTTAATATTTACTGGAATAGTAACGATACCGAATTTGCAGATAACGCCCTGGCATTCCAAAAAATAAAATCAAAAATCAAAGATGAGGAACCAGAGCCTACTGTAGTTTATGCGTCAAAAAGATCTTATCTGTATATTTGGCGTGCAGCTGCAGCCCTTGTATTACTTGCCGGTTGTTCCTGGTTTTTTTATTCCAGATTTGTTACCCAACAGGGTAATTCGCTCGCTGCTACCCGAAACGTATGGCAAAATAAAAACACCGTAAAGCGGGAAAAATCAACCATTGTACTAACAGATGGTACACGAATCACCTTGAATTCACAAAGTACACTTAAATACCCCGCTGTATTTACAGGTAAAACCCGAGAAGTTTATTTAAGTGGTGAGGCTTTTTTTGATGTACATAAAGATCACAAACACCCATTTATTATCCATACGGAAAAAATGAATATTAGGGTATTAGGTACTGCTTTCAATGTGAAATCTTATCCAAATGATCCTCAAAGCGAGACTACACTTATCAGGGGTACTATAGAAGTTACGCTTGATGACAGACCTTCTGACCGTATCATATTAAAGCCAAGTGAAAAACTTATTGTAAAAAACGGTTTATTTAAAACCGTACGCCAAAACGCGGCTAAGCTTAGTCCGGCTGAAACCAGTTCAGGCATGCAGTATGTGCTTACTACATTTACCCGGCTTCAGCAAGATGATAGTACTGTCATTGAAACTTCGTGGACGCAAAATAAATTCATTTTCCGGGATGAAAATTTTACTACCCTGGCAGATCGGATGGAAAGATGGTATGGTGTAGACATCAAATTCAAAAATGATGCATTAAAGCGATATCGCTTTAGCGGTGTATTTGAAAAAGAAAGTATAAACCAGGCCCTTGATGCACTACGTATGACCGAAGACTTTAATTATAAGATTAAAAACTCAACCATTTATATTTATTAGATTGCCTATGAAATTAAAGTTTACTTAATATTTAAACAACTTAGCCCGATGTAACAAATTTCTGAAAAATGGACAATTGTTACATTTTTTTTATATAATTACCTCCACCTGTAAGAGGTCTGGCAGACCTCTATATTCCTTATTAAAATTTATGTAAATTTAAAACACGACAGCGGTGTAAAGGCAAATATTGACTATAAAGTCCTTATTGATAAATGAAATTAACTTGTACTTTAATAATATTCTTTAATTTTCTGATCTTAAGCTCTCATGCCCAAACACGCGTAACCATCAATCAACAATCGGCGGATTTTCGGAAGGTTTTATCAATAATTGAACACCAGAGCAGTTATCACTTTGTTTATAGCGAACGTAAGGTACCGGTAATGAAAAAGGTAACCATCGATGTGCAGAATGAAGAGGTTATAAAGGTATTGGATAAAATTTTACTAAATTCTGGTTTTGCATATACCGAACTGGCCAACCATCTTGTTGTTATAGCTCCTACTACTGAGATCATTAATGTAATTAAGATAAGCGGTCATGTAACCGGTGAAAAAGGCGAACCTTTATCTGGCGCCACGGTTATGGTAAAAGGCTCAACCGCAGGCACCCCGACAGGAACAGATGGCTTTTTCTCGTTTGAAGCTCCGGAACATTCTATCTTAAGGATCAGTTACGTAGGTTACCAGACAAAAGAAGTAAAGGCAACAGGAACTACCCCATGTATTATACAATTATCTGTTAGCAATGTACTTAATGAAGTGGTTGTAACCGCGCTCGGTATAAAAAAAGACGAAAAAAAAGTTGGTTATTCTGTGAGCACTATTAGTGGTGATCTGCTTGATAAAGCAAAAGAAACCAATATTGCCTATTCGCTCGAAGGGCGGGTTGCCGGTTTAAGTATTAGTGGCGTAAACGGTGGACCTGGTTCATCCGCCCGGATATTATTAAGAGGAGTAACCAGTTTTGGCGCAGCCTCACCCCTGTTCATCATCAATGGTATACCAATTGATAATACGCAAAGAGGAACCGCCAATGAATGGGGAGGAGCTGACTTTGGTGACGGCATTAGTAATATTAACCCTGACGATGTGGAAAGTTTGACTGTTTTAAAAGGGCAATCCGCTTCGGCATTATATGGAGCCAGAGCTGCTAATGGAGTTATTTTGATCACTACAAAAAGCAGTAAAAAAAACGCCGGTTTTGGAGTCGAGATAAACAGTAATTACCAAATAGACAAGGCAGTTAATACTTTAGATTATCAAACGGTTTATGGACAGGGAGAAAATGGCCTGCGACCACAAAATGTTAATGGAGCCATATCAACAGGTAATTTAGGATGGGGTGAAAAACTGGATGGTAAACCAACTATTCAGTTTGATGGTAAATATTACCCTTACTCCGCAGTAAATGACAACATCAATAAATTTTATCGTATCGGTTCGTCCAATACAAATACCATAGCATTTAGCGGAGGTGGCGAGAACGGAGGGTTCAGACTTTCACTCTCAAATCTTAGTAACAACTCTATTGTTCGCAGTAGCGGTTTATCACGTAAAACTGTAAATCTTACCGCTAACCAAAATGTATCTGCAAAACTCAGCTTTAATATTGTGGCCAATTATATTCAGGAATCATCAAATCTTAAACCAAACTTAAGCGATGGGCCGATGAATGCCAACAATATAGAATACCTTGCCGCTAATGAAAACCAGGCCGCACTGGCCCCTGGAACAAATGCCGATGGTTCAGAACTACGTTGGAATAATGACTCATTTGTAACCAATCCTTACTTCGCTGTAAATAAATTCGTTAATAATATTAGTCGTCAGCGACTTATTGCTGCTATAGCAACAAAGTACAATTTTAATAACTGGCTTTATGCACAGGCAAGGCTCGGTAACGATGTTTTATATGATAAAAGATTATCGATCATACCTACTGGTACAGCTTTCAGCCCTGGGGGAGCCGGTGATATTGACGAACAATCGGAAACGCAACGATCTGAGCTTAATACAGATATCCTAATTGGTGCAAAACACGACATCGTCAAAAATCTCCTTACTTTTGATATATCGGGAGGGGCAAGCTTACGTAAAAACAGTTATGAATATACCAAGCTTTTTGGCGGCCCTTTTATTATTCCCTATTTTTATAGTTATGAGAATTTAACTGTAAAAAACAGCACTTACAGTTATAAAAGCAGTGAAACACATTCGGCTTATTATACTGCCGATTTTTCGATCAAAAAATACCTGACTATTAACAATACTGGTAGGTTTGATGCTTACTCTACTCTGCCTGCAGGGCACCGTGGTATATTTACGCCATCAGTATCAGCAAGTTTTATATTTTCAGAGCTTACACATATTCTTGCACTTGATTTTGGTAAACTTCGCGTTTCATACGCGCAAACCAGCGGGGAACCTTCCGACACTTATATTACGTCCCAATATTACACCATTAACAATTCTGTTAATGGTGTTCCTGCGGCTGGTTTTTCTAGTACTCTTCCTAATTTATTTTTAAAACCTTATACCTTAACCGAAACCGAAGTTGGTGTCGATCTTAAATTTCTGAATGGCCGCTTAGGTTTAGATGCTGCTTTTTTTCATCGAAAAACAAGAAATGAAATAATTAAGGGTGATCTGGATATATCATCGGGCTTTGCAACGCGATTTATTGGTACAGGTTCAACTCAAAATAACGGTATCGAAATTGAATTAAACGGAACCCCATTTAAAACAATCAATTTTTCGTGGGCACCTTCTTTTAATTTCACCTATGTACAAAATAAGATACTCCAAACCGATGGAACTACCCAATCGTCAAATATCAGCTTTGGGACTTATCGGCCTCTGAATGCGACCACAGCATTAGTTAAAGGTTTGCCTGGGCCACAGATCATGGCGAATGATTATCTGCGTAATGCAAGCGGACAGATCATATTTGATGCCAATGGGCTACCTTTAGCAGGACCGCGTGAGCCGATGGGAAGTGCTGTACCTAAAATTTATGGCGGCTTTAACAATAACTTCACGTATAAAAACCTGAACCTTTCCTTCCTGATCGATTACAGATATGGGAACAAAATATTATCGGCCACTAACTACAACAGTATTTACCGGGGCCTGAACAAACTAACACTTGTTGGTCGTGAAGGCGGTGTTGTTGGTGATGGTGTAACGTTATCGGGGGCTAAGAATACGATATCTGTACCGGCGGAAAATTATTATCAGGCTTTGGCACGAAATATATCCGCACTAAATGTTTTGGACGGTAGTTTTATTAAATTGCGACAGGTTACCTTGGGATATACTTTTTCAAAAGGTCTTTTAAGAAGTTCTCCTTTTGAAGGTATAACCGTATCTTTAGTCGGCCGTAATCTTTGGACAATCATGAAACATTCAGATAATATCGACCCTGAATCAGGCTTTTCGCCCGACATCAAATATGCAGGTATAGAAGGTGCAAGCTTACCTCCCACTCATACGTATGGAATTAACCTTAATATTAAACTCAAAAAGTAATTACAAAAAAATGGCTCCAACCATAAAAAATCTTACCAGATCGTCAGTCGTTATAATGGCTATATTATTTACTACTGTTGCTACCAAAGCGCAACAAAAACTTTTTTATAAAGACGCTTCGCAATCGATTGAGGTAAGAGTAAAAGATCTGTTATCCAGGCTTACACTGGAAGAAAAAATATCCCTCCTCGGCTATCGTAGCCAGGCAGTACCCCGTTTGGGCATACCAGCCTATAACTGGTGGAATGAAGCCCTGCATGGAGTAGCCCGTGCCGGAGAAGCTACCATATTTCCGCAGGCCATAGGTATGTCCGCAACATTCAATGATGATCTTTTAAAACAGGTGTCGACCGCCATATCAACAGAAGCTCGCGCCAAATATAACCTGGCTATTGCTCAGGACAGGCATCTGCAATACATGGGTCTTACCTTCTGGACACCCAATATCAACATCTTCCGCGATCCGCGCTGGGGCCGCGGACAGGAAACTTATGGAGAGGATCCATTTTTAACCGGCCGTATGGGATCGGCATTTGTTAAGGGTTTACAGGGTGATGATCCACGCTACCTAAAAGCCTCTGCTACCGCCAAGCACTTCGCCGTTCATAGCGGCCCGGAAGCAGACCGCGATCGCTTTGATGCTAAGGTAGATGAAAAAGACCTGCGCGAAACCTATTTATATGCTTTCCACGAGTTGGTAGGTGCCGGAGTAGAATCGGTAATGAGTGCTTATAACCGGGTAAACGGAGTGCCAAATTCCATCAACAAAGTATTACTTACTGATATTTTGCGTAAGGAATGGGGATTTAAAGGGCATGTAGTAACCGATTGCGGAGCGCTTGACGATGTTTATCTGACCCATAAAACTTTACCAACAGCAGTTGAAGTGGCTGCGGCAGCCTTAAAGGCCGGTGTTAATTTGGACTGTTCTTCTATTTTACAAAATGATGGTTTAAAAGCCATTCAGCAAAAACTATTGACCGAGAAAGATGTGGATGTGGCATTGGGTCCTATTTTAGGTACCGAATTTAAACTTGGCTTTTATGACGATCCTTCACTCAACCCATATCATGGTTATGGTGTGGATAGTATTCATAATACGCAGCATATAGCCCTTGCGCGTAAAGTAGCACAGCAAAGTATGGTGTTACTTAAAAACGATAAGAATATTTTACCATTGAGCAAAGCCAATGTATCCAGTATTATGGTTGTAGGTCCCAACGCGGCATCTCTTGATGCTATGGTAGCTAATTATCATGGCACTAGCAGTAAGGTAATAAACTTTGTAGAAGGAATTACTGCCGCGGTTAGTAAATCAACCAGGGTTGAATATGATTTAGGGTGTGATTACAAAGATACCACTCATTTTGGTGGTACCTGGGCTGCCGGCAATGCCGATGTTACTATAGCAGTGATCGGGTTATCGCCGGTATTAGAAGGCGAAGCTGGCGATGCGTTTTTATCAAACAGTGGTGGCGACAAAAAAGACCTGAGTTTGCCTGCCAGCGAGATCGCATTTATAAAAGCGCTGAGGAAGGGTGTTAAAACCAAACCTATTATTGCCGTGATCACAGCTGGCAGTGATATAGATGTTTCTGCCATAGAACCTTATGTTGATGCGGTTATATTTGCCTGGTACCCTGGCGAACAAGGTGGTACCGCCCTGGCCGATCTGGTATTTGGCGATGTTTCCCCTTCGGGTCACTTACCGCTTACCTTTTACAAGGATATGAGCAATCTGCCAGATTATCAGGATTACAATATGAAAGGCCGTACCTATAGGTATTACGACGGCCCGGTTCAGTATCCGTTCGGATTTGGCCTAAGCTATACATCATTTGCCTATACCTTGGATAGCAAACTAAAAAACTCCTACAAAAAGGCAGATACCTTATCCCTAACAGTTAATGTAAAAAACACCGGTAAAATGGATGGTGACGAGGTTGTTCAGGCTTACGTTGAATATCCTAAGCTTGAAAGGATGCCTATTAAGGAATTAAAAAGCTTTAAGCGTATCAGCCTGGCTAAAGACAGTGAAGGATCGGTTACACTAAAAATACCTGTCCGGGATCTGCAAAAATGGGATATGGCTACCCACCAATGGAAAATATATCCAGGCAAATACAAATTAGTGCTTGGCAGTAACTCTGCTGATGAAAAAGCAAGCCTTGATTTTATTGTAGCTAAGTAAAATATGATGAGGTATGATATGCTGAACTATTCAGGATATCATACCTCATTTACAATGTAAGTCAATGGATCTAATCCCTGAGCATATAGCACATTTTGTTACAAAAGATGGTTTACATGGTTTACACTTTTCATGGTTGAAATTTATTTATATAATTGAAAATCAATAAATTATATAAATTTTACATCATATTTTGGGTTTACAGTGGTAACCATGATGCAACGCACCCCATGTCTTATTTAAGTTTACCAAAACAATTCTATACACCTTTTGTCTATAAACTTAAATCAACATATCATGATTACCAGCGGCGTTACAATCGGGATAAATAAGCAGGATGGCACTCCAATTAATATTGCCATTGATCCGGTAGATGCAAATAAGACTCAATCGGAAACCGCAAATTCTGGTACTTATAAACTATACCGGGATACCGATAGTGTTAAGACATTTGATAAGGGCTATCTCGGCGCCATAACCCTGGATAGTGCAGACAATAGCTACCAATACTCCGGTGGTACTGAACTTACCGATTTTGAATTGAAACAGTTAGCAGATTTCATCCGCAATTACCACGCTACCGGGAAAGAATTTGATGACCATAACCGGGATATAACTACCAAGTAATATGCTATCCACTTACAAAAGCACTTTATTAAACTCCCGGATATATTTAGCAATATAATCATGTTTTGATCTTGCCTTATATTGCATAATGTACCTTGGGTGTTCCAGCGCGATGATCTGTTTAAAAAACTGTTTCTCATCATTTAGCTTTCGTAAAAAAGCTTCATTCTTCCCGGTTCCAAAGCAAAAACAAACATCAGTTTCAAAACCTATAGCTATTTGCTTTTGTATGTTTTCTATAATAAAGGGATATACCGCTTTCTGTAATGCCGGCGTATCGTAATAGTTGTAATTCGTTTCCTTACCATTGCTGCCTGTAATGGTAAAACCCAGCGGACAAACAGAATGGATATAAAACTGCTTATAAAACTCCGATATGCCACCAAATGCACCTATCATTTCGTAAACATACTCTGATGATGGCTCATGCGTCATTGGGCCTTCAAAAGGTATCTGGCATTGGTTTATCATTCTTTTAGGATCTGTAAATGATACCCCTGTCATACCGGAGCCAAACCTGCCCGGATTAATGCCCAATATTAAATGCCGGGGATGATCGTCGCTATAATACTTGCGGTAAAACTGGGTAGAAACCTGCATGGCCGGCCCGTTCTCTTTAAAGGGGTTCATAATGCTGATGCCAGATGGCAATACTCCGGCAAACTCAAGCTGCTGGTTAAAAGAAATTATTCTATCGGCAAAAGTGCTCATATTAAGCGCTAACTTATTTAAAAGAATCGGTACAAAAAATAAAATCCCGGCTCCAAATGGTAACCGGGATCTATAAGAATCAGTTAGTCAATAATTACTTCATATATTCTTTATCCAGGAACAGGTAACGGGCCCGGTTTACTTCGGTTTTAAGCTGACTTACAACGTCAATAGTCATAAATTTCACATGGTCGTTATCTTTAATAGCCTCCCATTTAGGCTGACCATTCCCATTCGGGTTACCCGTTTTTATAAAATTGGCAAAGTAGTTTTCCATAGTTGCGGATACTTTATAATCCTCCGGTGTCCAGGCATAAACCTTATTACTGGCCAGGTTACCCATTGCATATTCAATTTCCGAAGCATGCGGGGCGCCTACAGCTACAGGTTTAGGAGCTGCTGTTTTGGAAGCATCCCCTTTTACTACACCACCGGCAAGGCCAGGTGTGGCATTACCCATTTGAGCCGTCATGGCGGGGCGTATGTGGGCAAACTCATAACGATACACTGGTTTGCCACCTGTTTTTACCTGCAGGTCAGCCCATTTCCAGGTACTGTAAACTATAAAACGATCACTTGATAACGCAGTAGCCGACCTGATCACCTCATCGTTTGTTGATGCGGGATATAATTTTAGGGCTTCTTCGGCACGGTCACCGTAAAGCTGTTTTAATACTTTGGTATAATTTTCGAGTGTTGGCGCGTCACCTCTGAACAGAAATTGATAAGGTACTTCTGCAGAGTTCCATCCCACCAACAAGGGCACATGGGCCTGCTCGCCGGCCTCAAAAATTTCGGGTAACGATTTTGGCAATAAATAACCATCAATAGTAGCCGACGTTGCCGATGCTCCGGCCGAGAAAACAGAATCAAGCAATTGTTTTGCAGGCAAGGCTCTCAGTTCAGCTAATGAATTAACTTTCAAACGCGCGGCAAAATCCTCTCCTTTTTTTTCGCCCTCAGCCAATGGAATCGGGAAAAGAGTTGGCTTTATACCCGCCCCGCTTTCGCCAATAGCTCCTGCTATCAGGTCTTTGGATAATGGAGAGGCCATTTGTACCGATACAGAAATTGAACCCGCTGATTCACCGGCAATGGTAACCCGTTTGGGGTCGCCGCCAAATGCAGCAATATTTTTTTGCACCCACAACAAAGCAGCATGTTGATCAAGATATCCGTAATTTCCGGAGGAATGATTGGGCGATTCTTTGGTTAGTTCCGGGTGGGCAAAAAAGCCAAATATCCCCAGTCTGTAATTTACAGTAAGTGCCACAATACCTTTTTTAGCCATACTCTCCCCATCATAACGAGGCTCAGATCCATCACCTGCCGCTAATCCGCCACCATAAAAATAAACCAATACTGGAAGCTTTTCCTTGCTGGTTTTAGCAGGCGTCCAAACATTCAGGTTCAAACAATCTTCACTCATGCCGGCTGAACGGAAACCCATATCACCAAATATGGGTTTCTGCATGGGGTTATGTCCAAAATGATCGGCTTTCAATACGCCCTGCCAGTTTTGAGCGGGTTGTGGCTCTTTCCATCGCAGATCGCCTACAGGCGGCTGTGCATAAGGAATACCCTTAAATATAAGGATAGGTGATCCAGTTTCCCTTGTACCCTCTACTACCCCATTCTGCGTGGTTACCTGGTTACTTGTTTGGGCGAACACTTTTACGGTAAAAATTTGTGTAAGCAGCCATACTGCTAATAATGTTTTCTTCATATTGGTTGCAATTTATAATTGACTTAAAATGAGCAGGTTTATATTATTGTATCATTTTGTTACAATAATAAATTAAATTTAATTAAGCATCAATTTTTTTGTTAATTGCCTCCTGATTTTTACAATAATAAATGGACAACGAGTTTATTAAGCAAGAAATGAATGTTACCGGCGAAGGCTTTTTACCGGGCCTGGCTATTGATACAGTTATTTTTGGTTTTCATGATGATGAACTCAAAGTTTTGCTCTTGAGTTATAAGCATACGGATTTATATGCGCTACCAGGTGGTTTTGTGCATGTTGACGAAGATGTTAACGAAGCCGCCCGCCGCGTTTTATTTAGCCGTACCGGGCTGATCAATATTTATCTTGAGCAGTTTTATGTATTTGGCGACAAAAGCCGGCACGATGCTACCCCACTTAAAACCATTATGAAAGCCCGTGGCTTTACGCCCCCCGAAGACCATTGGTTGTTAAAGCGCTTTGTATCCGTTGGTTATTATGCTTTGGTTGATTTTACCAAAGCTATTCCTACACCCGATAGCATATCTGACAGTTGCGATTGGTTTGGCCTGGATAATTTGCCCACCTTAATGCAGGATCACCAACAAATCATTGATAAGGCTTTAAAAACCCTGCAGGCCAACCTTGATCATAAACTCATCGGCTTCAATCTCTTATCAGAAAACTTTACCATGGGCGATCTGCAACGCCTTTATGAAACCGTTTTGAATAAAAAATTGATCCGTGCTGCTTTTCAGCGTAAAATGCTGGGTTTAGGTATGCTGGAACGGCTTGCTAAAAAATGGACTGGAGGAGCTCATAAAGCCCCCTATTTGTACCGTTTTGTTGCCAGAGATTAGCAATATGTCATAATCGGCCCCTTAATTGTCGTATTCACCCCTTTCGCATCCTGTTTGATGAAGCTAAATTTGATCTGTAACTAATTCATAAATAATAGACCAACAAATACTTAAATTAAACAGAAGATGATAACAATTAACCCCTACCTGAATTTTGCGGGCAATACCGAAGAAGCGTTTAGCTTTTACAGATCAGTTTTTGGCGGAGAGTTTTTGGCCTTAATGCGCTACAAAGACACTTTTGAAGCCGAACGCACACCTGATGCCGACAAAGATAAATTAATGCACGTAGCCTTACCCATGGGTAAGGGAAATATGCTGATGGGTACTGATGTTTTAGGTCAGATGGCTGAGGACTTGGTTCAAAGTAATAGCTTTTATATCTGTATGAACGGCGAAACACCTGAGGAAACCGGGAAGTTATTCAGTGCCCTGGCAGTTGGCGGTAAAGTTGTTTATCCCTTTGACCAAGCGCCTTGGGGCGGCTACTTTGGTCAATTGGTAGATCAATTTGGTATTCAATGGATGGCTGATTCTATGACAACCATCAACCCCTACCTGAATTTTGCAGGCAATACCGAAGAGGCGTTTAACTTCTACAGATCAGTTTTTGGCGGTGATTTCTTTATGTTGATCCGCTTTAAAGATAGCCCGGAGGCAGACCGTACTTCTGAGGAGAACCTGGACAAACTAATGCATATATCCTTACCTATTGGCGAAGTAGGAAAAGGGAATGTACTCATGGCTACAGATGCTACAGGTAAAATGGGAGAAGGTTTAGAGCGTGGTAACAACTGTCACCTAACCATTAACGGCAGCAATGTAGAGGAAACAAGAACGTTATTTAATGCTCTTGCAGCTGGTGGAGGAACAGTAGTTCATCCATTTGATAAAGCTCCATGGGGTGGCAGTTACTTTGGCATGGTAACCGATCAATTTGGCGTTCAATGGATGGCTGATTGTCCCGATAATCAATAATAATATATCTCAAATATCGATAGTTTCAACAATCAAACCAGGGGATAAAAATTAACTTCGACAAACAATAAATAAAAATTATGAGCAGAATTATCTTTGACTGCGGAATATCACTTGATGGCTTTTTCGCCGGCGATAACAGAAGTCCAAGCAACCCAATGGGCGGTGTTTCACCAAACATCCATATGTGGATGTTTAAACAAAAGGCATTTTGGAAACACATTAATATGGAAGGCGGTGAAGAATACGGCGCAGATAGTGTATTAATTGATGATGTGTTTGCAAGAACAGGTTCATACATTATGGGAAAGCGAATGTTTGAAGAAGGCGAAGTTCATTGGAAAGAAGATTTATACAAGGCGGATGTTTATGTTCTGACACACGAAAAACGGGAACCCTGGGTTCAAAAGGGGACAACAACATTTTATTTCATCAATGATGGTATACAAAGCGCATTAGAAAAAGCAAGACAATCAGCCAAAGGAAAGGACATAAGAATACAAGGAGGTGCCGATACTATTCAACAATATCTCAATGCAGGTTTTGTGGACGAGTTTTTCATTCACATTGCTCCCGTTTTTTTAGGAAGCGGTATCCGGCTTTTTGACGGCATTGACAAAGATAAATATGATCTTCAAATTGTAGAAGTAATACCATCAGACTTAACAACACACTTGAGATACAAACTGACGAAGAAATAATTGTTTATGTTATATCACGAGGTCCTTGTGTTTAGGCACGGTTCCACTTAACCAGACAATAGCGTATTAAAGAAGGTCAACATGAACATCGAAGTTTTTAAAACCAACGTAAGCACACGTCGATATGCCAATAAACTGGTTAATCAGATCCACAAAGCGTTTACACATTACAATGCAAATTTTGATCTGGACGATTGTGATAAGATATTACGTATTCAATGTACTAAGGGTGTTATCGGATCCAGGAAACTTATCATTTTTTTAAAAGATTATGGTTGCCTGGCAGAAGTCTTACCTGATTAACGTTTTAGGCCGTCAAACAAAAATCAATTAATTTACTTATTAATTAATAAAGCAAAAGATCATGTTAGATTATAATAGCGCATTTAGTAGTTTTTCTGTGGACGATTTATCCCAGGCAAAAGAGTTTTATGGCAAAACCCTTGGTCTCCATATTTACGATGACAAAGAGATGCCTAACCTATTGAACCTTCAACTAAATGATGGCACCACCATCTTGATTTATCCCAAGCCAAATCACCAGGCAGCTACCTTCACCATACTTAATTTCACCGTGAAAGACATTGAAAAAACGGTTGATGAGCTAACAAAGCTCGGCGTAAAATTTATCATTTATAATGATGAAAATTTTAAAACCAACGAAAAAGGGATCTTAAAAGGCGACCAACACGGCCCAACCATAGCCTGGTTTAATGATCCTGCCGGCAATATTTTATCGCTGATTGAAAAGCCATAAGTAATTATGCTATTTGCTTTTTAAAACAAAAGCGTAATTATTGCTTACATATCATATCAACTCATAGTAAATTTATTCCCTAACAGGGAATAAATTCCTCAATTATCCACTCCCGGGTAAAAGCGATATACGGTTTAAAAGATGGATCAACGCCCATATTGCTTTCTACAAGCATAATATGAGTGTGTTTACAAATAAAACGGCTTTCAAAACCGTAGCAGGCACTATTTGCGCACTTTCGGTATAGTAATTGAATATGTATTCCAAATTGAATGTTAGTGCTTAACTTTTACATTTCATCAATAAAAACAAACACTGGATACCGTTTCAACGTAAACCGGCTTGTTTCTATCGATCATCATAAATAATCCTTTTATAGGAATTTAATAAAGGTTCGCTGCACTGATCGTTTACAATTAAAACATGTTTACAACTTAATTAATTCAGGTTTTATAAATCTTCAGGAATGAAAAAAACCCTACTTATTGTTGATGACGATTTAAGTATTTTAAAGTTACTCAACTTTATCCTTTCAAAGGATTATGATATAGTTGTTAAAAATAACGGGATTGACGCCTTTGGCTGGCTCGAGGATGGTAACATGCCCGAGTTAATAATTTCCGATCTTCAAATGCCTTATTTTGATGGTCAGTCATTTGTGAAAAATGTCAAGATCAGCGGTTTTTATCGTGATCTACCCGTGATATTGCTTTCAGCTGCTCACGACCTTGATGAACAAGTAAGTAAAATGCCTTTTAAGGTTGATGCCTGCATTCACAAGCCATTTAAGCCCAGCGAATTAAAAACGGCCATTAACCAACTTTTACAAGTTTATGAATCAACAAACATCTGATTGGAACGAAAATTCAGGTTCCCATGTCAGGATTGCTTACGCGGGCCTGGCACTTAAAGAGTTGGTTTTTGCTGGTCTTAATGAGAATTTTAAAGTAGCTTATAATGATTCCATTGGCCAGCTTGAAGAGTATCTAGGTAATCAATCCATTTTAACCGTTCCGGATATTATTTTAATGGAAGTTGACACCAACGGTGAGTGTTTTAAAATGGTGGAGGAGATCAAAAAAAGCTTTTTATTGCATGGATCGATCATCGTTCTTTTATCATCAATTGATGATAAAAGCCTTAAACTAAAAGCCATGCAGTTAAAAGTACACGATTTTTATAGTGTACCATTCCTGATAGATAACCTGCGTGAGCGCCTTAACTTCCTGGTTACGTTTAAACTGATCCGACCAAGATTATTGGAGCTTTCCAAAGAAGTAGATACCACTTATAAGATGCCATTTGGTAAGCGTTTAATTGACTTACTTATATCTTGCAGTATGTTGTTTGTGCTATCTCCGGTATTTTTGATCATAGCCATATTGATTAGGTTAGATTCAAAGGGCCCAGTATTTTATAAAAGCAAACGGGTTGGCACCGGCTATAAAGTATTCGATTTTTATAAATTCAGATCGATGCGCACGGATGCTGACCAGTTGCTGGCAAAATTATCAACAGAAAGTAATCAATACGCATCTGAAGCAGGAACTAATAAAGCCGCGTTTGTAAAAATCAAGAACGATCCACGCATTACTAAGCTCGGACAATTTTTACGCAATTCAAGCCTTGATGAGCTGCCTCAGTTATTTAACATCCTTGTGGGTGACATGTCCGTAGTAGGCAACCGGCCATTGCCTGTTTATGAAGCAGAAATGTTAACTTCAAACGAGTGGTCAATGCGTTTCCTGGGTCCTGCAGGTTTAACGGGGCTTTGGCAGATCAGCAAAAGAGGAAAAGAGGACATGTCTGAGCGTGAAAGAAAAAAATTAGATAATTTTTATGCTCAGAAATATTCTATTTGGTTAGATTTAAGGATTATTATGGGAACTATACCTGCACTATTCCAAAAAGAAAAAGTATAAAACTAATGAACAAAAATATTATAAAGCTTTCCCTCATATTAATCTTTATCGTTTTTACAAATAATATATACGCCCAGGAATCTTTTATCAAAGATATCTCCTACCCGTATCTCGAAAAACTGATAGCAACTGCAAAGAAAAATTATCCTGAAGTTAAACTAAGACAAAGCCAGGTAAACGCAGCCAAAAGCAATTACAATGCTACCAAATTCGCATGGCTCGATGGTTTAACGGCATCTTATATATACAGTCCGCAAAATTCTATTAATCTTTCTACTCCAACTATTTTTAAAGGTTATCAATTAGCTGTATCCCTTAATATAGGTCAGCTACTAAAAAATCCGGCCACAACCAATGCGGCTAAAGAGACGTATAAAGTAGCAGAGTATCAGCAAAGCGAATATTTATTAAGCCTTGAGGCCCAGGTAAAACGCTTTTATTTTGCCTATCTGGAAGCTCAGGCCGAACTCAGGTTACGATCAAACGCGGTACTTGATGCTGAAGGTGCTGTTAAACAATTAAAATATGCCTTTCAGAAAGGCGAGACTACCTTTCAGATCTATAACGAACAATTAAATAGCCTTTACAATCAAAACTCATTTAAAGTACAAGCTGAATTGGCCACATTTACAGCGAAAACCAATCTGGAAGAATTATTGGGTACTAAGTTAGAAGAGATTAAATAATAATGGAGATAGCTAAGTTTTTTAAACTTTTACATAAATATAGAAACACCCTCATTATCATTCCACTGATAACGGTAATTGGTTCCTTTTTCCTGGTTAAAAACCTGCCTAATAATTACATATCCCATGCACAGATAGCAACCGGTATTGTTGATGCCTCCAGGCATTTGCTGGATAAAGATGA
>Ga0105239_10004294_pt1 | contig 17089 bp, 5 predicted proteins | sample KBSC44metaG_FD_92761 | JGI IMG/M metagenome (GOLD analysis project Ga0105239, IMG submission 92761) | Corn rhizosphere microbial communities from Kellogg Biological Station, Michigan, USA - KBS C4-4 metaG | ecosystem: Host-associated > Plants > Roots > Rhizosphere > Soil | place: Michigan, USA...
CCGCGCGGGCTCGCGCCGTAGGCGATCCAGCGCGAAAGATCGTTGCCGTACGCCTTCGGCGTGCGCGTACCAAGCACGAGCTGGACGATGTATTCCTCGAGCGCGGGTGCAAGATGCAGGTTCAATACCTCGGCGCGCCCGGCGAATATCTGTGCTTGCGAAAGCACGCGCTGCGGCACGACCGTTTCGCGCAGCGTCTCACGTGCACGGTCGCGCGCGAGTTTGAGGATCGCCGCCTCGGACGCACCGTCGGGGTAATCGATACGCACATGCATGAGAAAGCGGTCGAGCTGCGCTTCGGGCAACGGATACGTGCCCTCCTGCTCAATCGGATTCTGTGTTGCCATGACGAGGAACAGTTGCGGCAGCACGTAGGTCGTGCGTCCGACCGTCACCTGGCGCTCGCCCATCGCCTCGAGCAGCGCCGACTGCACCTTGGCCGGCGCGCGGTTGACCTCGTCGGCGAGCAGCAGGTTGTGGAAGATCGGACCCCGCTGGAATTCGAAACTCGCCGTCTGCGGGCGGTAGATTTCCGTGCCGGTCAGGTCGGCCGGGAGCAGATCGGGGGTGAACTGGATGCGGTGGAAATCGCCCTCGATACGTGCGGCGAGCTCCTTGACGGCCAAAGTCTTGGCCAATCCCGGCGCGCCCTCGACGAGCAGGTGTCCGTCGGCGAGCAGCGCGATCAGCAGGCGATCGACGAGCGCGCTCTGGCCGATGATGCAGGCCGAAAGTTCGTCGCGCAGTCTGTGAAAGGCAGCGATCAGGGTCGGGGCCGAAGCGTTGTCTGGCATGTCCATAGCGAAAACGGAGGGTCGAATATAACCCGTCTTCGGACAGCGCGACTGTGCCAAAGGTTTCCCAACCATGGCATGTTGTTGCAATCCTCCTCGTTCGGATACCGGCTAAGGAGCAGAAATCCTCAGAACCAGATACGTCGGCCGGCCATATTATGTGAACTATTGACTTCTTCTGATCTCTTGCGATGATGACGACGAATTACGACTGACGGCTTGGCAGCTACGACAATAGCCGACGTCGAGCCGAGATGCGAACTTCGCGACAACCTCGGCGCATGCTTCTGACGCAGCCTGCAGCAGCAGATGAGGACCGACAATGTCCGCTGCTTCGGCGTGAGAGATCGCCCCAAGGATGCGCGCACCTGCAGCTCGGGAGAGCAACCGATCATCGCTCGCTCGAAGGTACAGCACAGGCATCGAGATCGCCTTTAGATCGGACGACACGTTGACTCTTAATGCACTCGCTGCTCTGGAACGCAGCACCTCCGATTTGACAGCTCGGAGCGAGCTTTGTAGCTCCGATTCCAGTTGTCGTGTGACCCAATGCCCAAGCAGCCACCATGACAACAGTGCACGCGGCAACGAGCGCACAGGTGCAATTTGGGTAAGTGAAGCGAGCGGCGACAGCCAAGGCAGAGGGCTTTGGGAGAATGTTGTCGAGAGAACCAAGCCAATCAAGCCAGGCGGCCGACTCGCCGCGATCGCAAGCGCAATGGGTCCCGAGAATGACTGCCCAAGTAGGGCGTCTCTTTCGGCAGAGAGTTTCGCACTAGAACTTCAAGTTCCTCGTAGCCAAGAACTTGATCCGACGGATACGAGACCGCGATAGCGGAATCGAACTTCGATCGCGCTGCCTCGACAAACGCGGACGACAGAGCCGCCAAACCATCCAGCCCGGGAAGCACCACGGGGGATGGCTGCCAACCATCGCCCACGGCTGCCGAGCTGGCAGCCACGGCAACTATTTGGCGCGCAATAAAAAAAGGGCGCTTTCGCGCCCCTTTGGCTGCCATCGCAAGATGCGTCGGGTGTGCCTGACCAGGTTAACCTTTGGGAGCGCAGTACTGTGAGTTGACGCCACCAGATGAGATATCCACTAAGTACTTCGAATGCTGATCGATCGAAGAAAATACCTCGACGACCGCACTCAATGAAGATTTGCAATAGACGTGACTTGATGCGCCTTGCCTTCCGCCAGGAGCCCATCCTTTGCTCTGAAACTCCTTATCGTAGAAGGCTAGTATCAACTCCTTCGGCAGCGTTGTTGAAAACTCGGAGTGGCCGTAGGAGAAAGTCAGTCTATTGACGAATGATTCTGGCTTTAGAACAGCGGCACTCTGCAACGTCTCGATCTTTGAATACTCGGCTCGAATGTCCCTCAAGACTTGTTCTTCACCATAGAATTTGAATGCCAAAAGAACGGATAGCGCCAAGAAGACGGCCAGAACAACTGCGGCTTTGAATAGTTCTCGATTGAGCATACGAAGACCGCCCTAAGGCTACTCACAGCCGCAGCTCTTTGATCCAAAAGTATCGAATAGATTTCCACGGTACCAGTTGTAGTCTCCGCCCCATGCGTGTCTACCAAATCCGACTCCTACATCAACCGCAGTCCCGGAATCATTGATATGAACACCACCGCCAACGCCCTGATAGAACGAGGCGCTACCGGACAGTCCGCCTACCACGTTATTGATGTTAGTGCGCGAACCACGGCTGCCAAGAACAAACCCCACTGAAATATTCACACTGGGGAACCGATTTCCGTCTGTGTTTTGACCCGCATATCCAAACCCTGCGAAGACATCTCCGCATCTTGTATAAGTCGAGCTGGCATACCAATCGCCATAGCCAAACCCGAAGTTAACGTAGTCGGGTAGCTGTAGTTGTGTCGGTGGCACGCCTGCCACGCAGTCCGCCCAGCTCTGTCCCGCGCCACATCCAAGCTCGCCTTTAGGCGACATCATTAACCCAAGAGGATCAGTAAAACTCAGCGGGTTATCGCCAACATAGGCGTATCCGTTCAGCCCGCCGTACAGCCCTAGTGGGTCTTCCGAGATGAAGCGCTTCCATGTCGGCGAGTAGTACCGGTTGCGGTAATAGTAGAGGCCCGTGCCATCGTTCTCGCGTCCGGTGTACTGATAGGGATTGTTGCTCGATCCAGTCGAGGTCATCTCGCCATAGGGTTCATACGCATAAGTTTGCCGCACCGCCTGGCTGCCATCCGCCAACGCCAGCGTGCTACCCAATGCATCGGTCAAATAATAGGCCTTGCCCATGTTCGCATCATCACGCGAGTAACGCTCATCAATTCCCATTCCAGTGAGTATCGCCGCGATACTGCTGCCTTGAGTCTCCTGTACCGCACTCTGACCGTCGTAGAGGAAGGTGGTCGTCGTCCCATTGATCGTCTTGCTCGTACGGCGATTCATCGCATCGTAAGTAAAGCTTGCGAGCGTACTGCCACCTTGCACGATTTGAGTCAATCGCTTACGCGCATCGAAGGTGTAGGTTTGCGCAGGGGGCGCATTGTTCGCAGTCGGATCACCATTGCCGTCGTAGCTCAGACTCGCACCATTCCACATCGTCTGCCGGTTGTTGAGGTCGAATACACCATTGGCTGTCGTCGGTGCAGGCAGTGTCTCTGCCGCGAATCCACCGCTGCGACTCGTGCGCTGTCCCGCGGCGTCATAGGTGTAGCCGATGGTCGAAAGCGTCGTGCCGCTCGAAGTCTGATACGTCATGCTCGTCAATTGATCGGCGTTGTCATAGGCGTAACTCGCGACAATGCCATTGGGTAGTGTCAGTGTCGTACGACGATTGGCGGCATCGTAGGCAAGGCCAACCGTCTGCGAGCCCTGCGTAATCTGGGTCAGCCGATCCGCAGCATCGTAGGTATACGTGATCTGCGCCTGGCTCGCCGGCGTCATGCTGGTGCGCCGGTTCGCGGCATCGTAGCCGTAGCTCACGGTGCCTTGCGGGGTCTGCTCCTGCGTCAGCCGGTCCAGGCTGTCGTAGCCGCGCGTAATCGTGCCGGAGATCGAGTCGACGATCTGCGTCAAGCGATTACCCGTATCGAAGGTTGGTGTGATCGTGCTGTTATCGGCAAAGGTCACGACGGTGGGCCGATTGAGGGCGTCGTACTGCGCGCGGGTGACTTGACCCTTGCGATCCGTTGCCGTCAACACGTTGCCCATACCGTCGTAAACGACCGTCTCCTGGTGATTTATCGCATCGGTGCGCGACGTCGGGCGATTGCGTCCGTCATAGCCGAACTGCGTCTTGCCATTATTGGGATCGGTAACCGTCTTGAGGTTGCCGTTGCCGTCGTAGGTGTAGGTGGTTTTTTGTTGCAGCGGGTCAGTGCTTTGCGTCACTCGACCGTTGCTGTCATAGACGACACTCGACACACGATTGAGCGGATCCTGCATCGACGTCACGCGTCCCAGCCCATCGGTCGTGAAGGTTGTTGTCTGACCCAGTGCGTTGGTGACTGTGTGGAGGTCACTTCCCGAGTAGGTGAAGATCTGGTTGTGACCATTCGCATCGGTCACGACGGTCGGCTGTCCCGCTGCGTTGCAGGTGATGCTCATGGTATGTCCCAAAGCATCGACAATGGCCGTCAGACAGCCATTGGAATAACTATACGAGGTAGTGTGCCCCGACGGATCGGTTACGGTCGACACCTGATTGAAGCCGTCAGGTGTATACGTAAAGGTGTATGTCGCTGCGTTCGAGGTCCCGGCTAGATAAGTCGTCTGCAGCGCATTACCCTTGGAATCGTATACATACTGTGTGCGACGGCCCATGGGGTCCGTGCGGGAGGTAATGAGTTCGTTCTGTCCGCGCACCAGGGTTGTCGTCTGCGCGAGAGAAGTTCCATAGGCTCGGGTGATCGAGGTGGGATACCCGGCCCCATCGAAGACGATACGTTTGATGTTGCCATTGCCGTCGGTCACATCGGTTGTCGTGCCGTTGTATGCAAAGTGATAGCTGCTGCCGTCGGCGTAGGTCTGCTGGATAACGCGATGCGCTCCATCGTAGTAGTTAGTCACTTTGGTGTTGCCGGCGCGATCCTTCACGGTAGCGATGTTGCCGTTGCCATCGTAGGTGTACTGCTCGGAGGTGCCGTCGGGATACGACACTGTGGTAAGTTGATTCGAGCCGTTATAGGCATAGCCCACGTTGCGCCCACTGCTGTCACTAACCTGCGAAACAAGGTTTCCGTTATACGAAAGGCTCAACGCTCGCCCACTCGTGGACGAAATCCCGCTAAGCAGGCCGGCGGTATAGGTCAGAGAGACACTGTTGCCGAAGCGATCCGTGATCGCCTCCAGCTGCGTAACCGTGGGGCAAGCATTATCCGAGAATTGAAAGCGGGTGCCATCTTGCGTCTGCAAAATAAAATGGCCGGGGACCGGACTTCGGCCAGTCGGATACGGCGGATACAGTGCTGCGCCGTAAAGCCGGCTCGGAGTTCCGGTGTGGTAGAGCGGCTGCATGGGATCACTCGAATTCAAAATGAAGCGGTAGACACTGCCGTCACCCATCACGAGGTCGAGTTCGTCTCCGATAGTCCCGAGCTGAGTGTGCACACACCCTCCCGCAGGAATGGTGAGGTACATGCCATAAAAATTGGACATGCCGGGCCCGAACGCATGCAGCGTTGTATCACTCGCATTGAACATGCGCGTCATGGCGAGCGGTGCTGGATCATTGACCGCGAGATCGACGCCATCAAGCAGGAACAAACCGGTCGCACAATCCACCGGATCACCGTCTTTGCTGCATCCTTTTGGCTGTACAGGGGGCGGCTTTGGACCTCCCACATTGGCCCCGCCTTGTGGCATGAAGGTCAACCCGCCCAAGGGAGAGCGCGGATTGACTTGCGAACCGTCATCGGATACTTGACCCGTCGTGTAGATATCCCAGCCGTGGCCCTCGGCGTCGTAGTACCAGAAGGGCAGCTCAGCGTCGGAGGGTATTGCATCAACGTAGTTCGGATACACGACGCGCAAGCCCGAAGCCGAGGCCGACGTCAGCCCTTCGACCGTCGCGCCACCTGGCTGCATGCTGAGATACACCGGAAAGTTCTGCGGTACCGGCACCGGCGAGCGATCCACCGGCATAGGCACCATCGCGAACTCAGTGATGATCTTGCCCGCGCGATCACGAAACGCGACACCCGCCGGAATGTGGATCTCCAAGCCGGGAATGGCGGGATGGGTCACCACCATCGCGGTCGTGGTCGGCGACGGAATGGTGATTTTGTCTCGTGCGGAAATGCGTGGGATGTAGAGATTGAACGGCACGGCGTTGGCACGGTCCGACTGCACTTCCAATGCGGCCGTGAACAGACCATATTCCTCGACGCCATGATTGGCCGTACGGCCGTCGACCAGCAAAATCTGATGGCCATTCGGCACGCCTTGCAACACAAACCGCCCCTGCGCGTCCGTGCGCGCAGTAATAGCGCCGATCGACACACTCACACCGGCCAATGGCACATCGTCGACGCGACGCGCGATGCCATACACCGCACTCACGCCGGCACGGAATGTATTGTCGGGAAAATCCTTCTCGGTTGGCACTTTCGGCAACGCTGTGTTAAGTCGCCAACGCGCTTGCGTATTGCTGTGTCCAGGAATAAAGATGCCACCATCGACAGTTCCGGTCTCACGGCAGAAACGGTGTCCGTGAATCGTTCGTGTATTCGTGCACGTCGCTCGAAATTCGGAAAGCGCTTGCGCGGATCCCGCCATGACCTGGACAGGCAAAGTACTTGCCTTGATGCCAGATCCCGCAACTTTCGTTCCACTGGACGTGACGTCACTCCAGTCCCTGGATGCCGTGGCGCCGTGATTCGACGAGGATGATGTAGCGCCACTGGCAGACCGCAGAAAGCCCGTTCCCGTGGAGAAGCTAATCGCCTTCATCGCCAATGGCGTACCGTTGGCTTCATGCGCGCCATCCACAAACAATGAATAGTTGCTGCTTGGGAGCAAGTCCTCATTGGGCTGCACAAATACGAGGCGCCCGCTCTCGGCGGGAACCACTTCAACCGCCACCGGGCCACTCGGGCCCAGCAGTGTGATTGAATTCGTCTGCAGCGAGGTCACGTCCATCAGGACACTGAAACGCAACGCGATCAGGCCGTCGATCGGGAAATCTTTTGCTTGGTCAGAGGGGATTGTCTCGGCAACGTCAGGCGCCGCGTCTTGCGACGCAAGGGACACTTGGGTTGAGGCATCCACGTTGACGAAAGTGATCTGATTAGGATCGAACAGCGTGCCATTCAAAAAACGATGACCTTCGGCATTGTAACCTCCGAGCAGCAACACACGGCCATCAGCAAGCAGCGTTGCGCTGTGACCTGCCCTTGCAGGCATCCAATCGGCGGCAAGAATCTCACTCCTGTTGGTTCGATAGTCCCATAGTTCGGACTTCGTCAGCGTACCGGCAGTCGAATTCCAGCCACCGGTCACGAGCAGGCGGCCATCTGTCAGTATCGTTGCGGCCTGCCCAGCACGCGGCAACAGCGACACATCCCCGGCATCGGTAATTCGATTGGTGGCGGGATCGAACCATTCGCCGCCGGACGCAACGTGATTGTTGGCATCGAGGCCGCCCCAGATCAGCACCTTTCCGTTAGGAAATAACGTGACTGTCGCAGCTTGTCGAGATGCATGTAGAAAAATTGGCGTCTTCAAGCCATCTGGCAACCTGATCTCGGCGCCAAGATGATCACCGATACGCCCCACTTCCAATAGGCGTCCATCGGGCAGCAGAGTCTGTGCATTGGGAAAATCGGCCGAACCAAGAAGCGCAAGCACTCTTGAGTTCTGAATGCTGGTTGCGGAAAAAACCGTCAGACTAACAAGCCCCACCGACAGAAAACTGAGAAGTTTGACGAGCGCGAACTTGAAATACGCCATGGGAACGCCCTTCCTCTCTTGAGCGAGACCGTGATTGGCCACTACTGGCTTACGCTTACTGTTGCGGTAAAACTGTTATAGCCCGTTATGGGTATAACCGACCAACCACTGGTCCCCAGGGAGTAAGGAGAGCTCGTTGGGGGATACGTTGCGGGATACAGCACAACAACAGCTGGACCGTTGTTCTGCGGAAAATCAACATTGGGGACATAATAGCTACAGTTCGACGACTGGCAGTACTGCTGCTGACCGGATGGGAACCAACCGTTCGCGCCATAATAAAAAACCTCTACTCCAATTGGTTGATTTGGTGAAGCGCTAACGTTGGACAACGTCAGCTGAGCCGAAGATGTGCCGGGGAAGTTGAATCTCAACATTACTCCGCCCTCTGGATTGTTGTTACTTACGGTGGCAGATGTCGGGTTGGATGCTCCTGCTGGATTCATGGCCAAATTGGCAACACTTCGATCCAAGAAAAGCGTCACCGATCCGGTATCGCCCCCGGAGGTGCCATTTACAGTATCTTTCGGCGTAATTACCATAGACGTCGAAGGGTTTGGAGTGCCTGCAAAGAACAGCTTAGCTCCCGTCGTACGGTCCAAATAGCCGGTAGCGTTGGTTACCAGTTCGGTAGCAAAGTCTCCATTAGGCTGTGACGGATTCACGCGATAAATGTTTAGTAGCGTATTTGATCCGTATGTAGGGATATTGAAGGTCTGTGTCTGCCCGGGTCTTGTAATGTTTACGTAGGTCTCCTGCTCCCAATTCAAGTTGGAAACCACGGGACTAGTAGTGAGCGTTATTGACGCGGTATAGGTAGCTGCCGGGTTCGCGGGCACGAGTACAACCGTCGCCACACCAGATGTCTGGATTGGGACAGCAGGGCCATTGCATGAGCCCGGCGAGCAAGAGAATTTGTAAAAGTAGTTCTGCGACGAGTCCAGCACATATACGGCCGCTGTGGAATTCAAGCCTGTCAAGCCCACAACAAAAGATTGTCCTGCGGGCAAGCTATTTGTGCTTATTCGATACGCTTTACCGGGGGCGCCCTGGGCGATCGACAGTGGTGATCCATCCAAGGCCACTGTCGGACCTGTAGTTTGATCCAAAAACACAGACATTGAGCCTGTTGCACTGATGGCGGTCAGCTCCAACAACAAACCACTCGATGTGTTCGGCGGGGCCACCCCAGAAATTGTGTTTCCAATCGTTGTATTACCAAGTTGAAGACCCAAGCTCGCCGGAGGTGTTATGTTGGTAACGATCATGGCGGTGCCGGCTACGCTGGTAGACTGAAAGGCAGCGTCGAACACCAGCGCTTGTCCAGCGCCCCCCAAAAACTGAATACGCTGCGTCTGGCCGGCAGCAGCGATACTCGTAGACAGACTGTTGCCAGGTGTCACCTGAGGATCGACACCGACTGCCGCCGTTATCGACACATTTGTACTATTTCCAGAGCTGAAGACAACCAGGTATGTTCCGGTGGCTGGTAGCGGAGGCGCGTGTACCGACATCCAATTACTTGCGACAGTACCTGTCGCGATCGATTGGTTGTTGGGGTTATAGATCGAGTAGCTGACGCTTGCCCCGCTGGGAGTGACTGACAAAGCACTGAGCTGCAGGCTCATCCAACCGTTGACTTGCCCTTGGAAGCTAAAAGCAGCAGAAGTATTCGCCGCGGAAAGCGTCAAGGTTTGCGCTGAGCCGCCCGTTGCCAATGCCACAGTGTTGGTCAGAGTGACACCGTTTATAGGCACGTTGAAGTTGCCGCTGGCGGCCGACCCGTACGGCGTAACGATCCTTATTGGCGCCGTACCTTGATTTGCAGGCACGGCAAATACGATCTGCGAGTCAGTCAAAGTGCTCGGCGTAACGACGGTTCCTCCCAACGAAACGATCGTTTGGCCAGCAACAGGCAGAAACCCGCTACCACTTACTGTGACACTGGTGCCCACACCACCGCCACCGGGACTGAATCCCGTAATGGACGGTGAGGTACCCGCACCATTAGGCGACGGTAGCGTCAGCGTATTCGCTGTCGACGCAACGGTAAGCAGATTCCCCAGTGCATCGTAGTTGTAGCTCCGAGCGCCCCCACCGAGACTACTCACCATAGTAAGGCGGCCATTCGCGTCGTACTGATACAAAGAAGCGTTGCTATCGTCATCGCCGTCCAAGAGCAGCATAAGCGCAGCCTGAGCCGCCAAACTTTGCTGAGGTGTTGTTGCGTACGCATTTACGTAAGAAACAAAATTTCGAAACGGAACAGGAAACGGGAATTCGGCCGCATGATTCGACTCAGAAAAAACGGGGGGATACCAAACGCTGCTGTCCGTATTGCTGTCCGGTAGTAGCTGTGCTGGCGCAGCCGCAGACGTCGCTCGACCCGAGGGGACGTCAATGTGTCGTATCGAAAAGGTAGAAACGACGCCGGAAAAATTCGGGCGCACGATCTGCTGTCGCGGGTTCGCCTGAGCAATAATAGCCGTTGCCACACATGCCAAGAAAATTCCGAACCTAACATTCCACCGCAACGCCATGGCCATTCCCTATTCTGCTACGCCGGTGAACAGTACATCGTCAGCACTGACGTCGTGCTCGCATCGCGAAATGACTGATCAGCACTATTTATCGTTACAAGTTCGATTGATTGGACTTGAATACAAACCACCATCCAGGACACACAGCAATTTCAAGGATTAAATACGGAGATGACGAAGCCTCTATTGGCGAAGCCGCATTGCGTGTTGTCTACAACAACCGTAATGGATTTTCCTTGCGAGTAAGCCAAGAAGAGTTGTTTGAGCAGCGGGTAGAATAGTGTTTGTGAGGCTGAAATCGCGTACCAGTTGGTACCAATCGCGCCTGTGCAGCTTCCGCCCTGTATGACTGAACTCGGTCCGTTCAATTGGAACGCATACCCCTCTCCGTTCCACCCAGCCTCGATGTTGGAGACAGTTCCTTGGTAATAAACAGCACTTGCTTGCGCGAGAGAACATTCGACAACGAGCGCGAACAAAGTCGTGATCACAACTGATAATTTCATAGTCCTCGAACCTCCTAAGTCGAAAATTTACTTGTACGTATCAGCCGGCAATAGATCAGCTGCTCTCTCTGCTGCTGGCTGAGGGAGAATCCACACTAGTCGTTTATTTTCGTAAGCTCGGGCCACTAAAGGATTCGGCACGCGCATTTCGTGCACGCGAAATCGCTCACGAGGAAGCATCATCAAAAAGGAGAGCTGAGGCTCTGAACGCAAACCTAGTTGTTGGCGCGTGGCGCAATGCTTCGAATGTCCTTTTTCCTTGAAGCCCAACACACTACCTCCCTTGCGGAGATCGTTGAGTCTTGCGCGATCCGATTCACTGCATTCGCGTCTAGTTATCAGCTAATTGAAGTTCTGTCAATCCGAATTGCATTCTCCGAAGAACGTTGCGGGAGCGAGATGCCTAAACTTGCTTGCCAGACTTCCTGATCGCCTATAAGAAGGTTTATCTTTCGGTGCAATTCACCCAGTCGTCCCCAACCTTTTACGTGAGCGATGCTCGAAGAAGATGAGTAATTATAAAAAATTGGCGTTTCTGAGCTGTCTTCTTTGGTCTGAATGGGCGTTGTCGCAGCCGAATGGTAGTGCTATGCACCTGGCAGTGGTCGAACTGGGACAAGTTCTTTTTCGGGATACTTCGTTCAGCCGTGATGGGCAAACCAGCTGTCAAAGCTGTCACGATCCGGCACGTGCTTATGCCGACCCGCGCTCCCGCAGTCAGGGAACCGATCATCGAAGCGGTACTCGCAATGCGCCTAGCCTCGTAGGCATCGGCAATGATGTCGCGTTCTTCTGGGATGGCAGACGCACCCGGTTGGAAGATGCCGTGCTTGATCCTTTCACCAACCCGGTGGAGCTTGGCCTTTCTTCGAAATCAGAACTGCTTGATAAGCTACGTCACGAACGAAAACTCTCGGTGAAGTTCCGAGCAGCATTTCCCGATGACCCCGTATCACCCACTGTGGTGCAAGTTAGCGAAGCTTTGTCGGAATTCGTGCGCTCCCTGCGCTCTGAAGTTAGCGTATATGATCGAGCACAACGAGATCATATGGCATTGGCCGGCGAAGCAGAGCATGGACGACAACTATTCGAGAGCGTAGCCGGTTGTAACGATTGTCACACCATGGTAAATGCCCGCTTTACTGACGACAAATATCATCACTCGAACATCGGCGTAGAGGCACAAGACCAAGGTCTTCCAAAGCTGGCCAAAATGGTGGCTCTGCAGAATTTGGAAGGAAGTATTCTTGGATCGCGCATTCTCGCAGATCCAGAATGGTCTTCCCTAGGACGTTTCGTGGTCAGTCATCGACCTAGAGATATTGCGGCATTTCGGACTCCATCTTTACGCAACGTTGCTGTAACTGCGCCATATATGCACGACGGGAGTATCCCCTCTCTGCAAGAAGCGGTCGATCACGAGATTTACTACCGCGGACTCAGCAGCGGAAGAGTGACGAATCTATCTCAAGCAGAAAGGAAGGCTATTGTAGCGTTCTTGGAGACGCTAACTGACGAGAACTACCGTTCTTCAACCCATTGATTCCGATGATCTGTCGATAGATCGAAAATTTGCTGCCAAAGTTGCGTCAGCTACTCCGAGATGCAGAAGGGGCTGCATTGCTGCAGCCCCTTCATTTCCGCGAACTCTTGCAGGATTAATTAAAAGTAGCGGTGCAGGCGGTGGTTCCCGCGATCGTAAGCGTCGTCGCAGGCGTGGTTCCCGAGCAGGCGCCCGACCATGAAGTGAACGTGCCGCCGGTAGCAGGCGCCGCCGTCACGTTGATGCTCGCCACTCCCGTGGGAACGGTCAATTGGCAGGTGGACGCGGCTTGGCTAGGAGTGCCGTAGCAGGTCACCGTCTTGGTTCCACTCGGCGAAAAGACCGCGGTGCCGCCGCTGATGGTCGCGGTGACCGTCGCGCTGCAACCGGTGGTGGTGCAGCCGCTCGGTGCCGCCGGCGAGTGGCTGGCATCGACGGTAATGTTCACGGTGTTGCCCGTGCCGCCCCCGGTTCCCCCGCTGGTGGTACAGGCCGGATTGGTCGGCTCTTCCACGCAGCGGTCGACGCCGGTGAGGTTCACGGTTGCCGTCGGCGAGCCCGTCGCGGTGGTGAAGGTGCAGGTGCCGGTATTAACGGTGCCGTAGGCATTGAGATCGGCGGCGATCGTAGCGGAGGTCGTACCGTTATCGCCGGTCGTTCCCGGACCCGAAGACAGGCTCACCGTCTTGCCCGTGCAAGTACCGGTCAACTGCACGCCGGATACGGGCTTGCCGTTGCTGGACTTCAAGGTCAACGTCACATTGCCGCCGATGCCCGGCAGGGCCGAGGGCGAGACGAGCAGGATGAGATCGCCATTGGCATTAATCGGGATTGCCACCGAGCCGCTGCTACCGGCGCTGTAGCCAGGAGCAACGAAAGTCAGCGTCGGCGTACCCGAAGAACTTCCGCTGCCGCCGCCGCTTGACGAACCGGCGATGCCCTGCGTGGAAACATTGGCGACGACGCAGCCGTCGGGACCGGTTGCATCGTGGGTCAAGCCGGCGCTTGCCGGACCATCGACGCCAACCACCGTACCGGAACCCACCCCAAGGTCGCTGAAGCTGAAGCCGAAGCGCACGCCAGGGATCGGAACATGCTGCGCGTCGACCACGCATACGTTCACCGACACCGTGGTGTTGCCCGGAATCGGATTCGGGCTGGCGCTGACGATCAAATCCGCAACTCCCGGGTATACGGTCATGACCACATCGGTGACCAGACGCGTGGTCGGATTGCCGCTGCTGTCCTTGAATGCCGTATCCGGACCTGTTCCCTGCGCCCAGATGACGACGCCGCGGTTGATCCTGGACGACGGATAGTTGAGTTTGGTCGTCGCCGTGCCGGTGACTGTTGCCGCGCCGGAACTGTCGGTCGCCACCGGCGAGTTGATGTTGCCGATCGTGGCGCGACCGATCACGTAGGGCAGAGGGTCCGCAAGTGTCTTGCTGCCGGTCGTGTCGTTGCGGTTGAACGGGAACAGCGTGAACAGCTGCGTCTGGCTCGCGATGCCGCTGATTTGCAGCGCACTTTCGAGATCGTCGTTGCCGTCGGGTACGCCGTGCCACTGTTTGCCAAAGACGACCAGTGTATCGCCCGGGCCCGCGCCGCCGCCCGCGGTCTTGAACTGGCCGTCGGGCGAGCTGAAATACAGCGCGCCTGGCTGCGGACTGCCCTGGGATCCGCAAATCTGGAATGCCCCGAGCCCGTTACAGGTCGAAGTGAAATCCGGTGCTTGCGGAGTGTCGATCAGGCCGAAGCGGATCTCGGTACCCGGAAGGACCGGATTGCCCTGGCGGTCCGTTGCGATCGCGCTCACCGTGAGGCTGTAGGTCGCATCGGGTTGCGTGGGCGTCGTGCTGCTGCCGCTGGTGCTGGTGCTGGACGACGAGGTAATACCGTTGACCGCGATCGCGCTGACCATCGGCGAGGTGATGGTGAGGCTGTAGAGCTGGCCGTCGGAGACCACCACCGTCGTCGTCGCCGTGATTGGGATGGTGACGCCGTTGCCGACATCGCCGTCATAGCCGTCCACCGTCGCGCGGATCTGCACGGGACCCTGCACGTTTCCCGCCATGAGGTACACGTTGGCGTCGCCCGACCCGGCGGCCGTCTTCACCGAAGAGCCGATTTGCGGGAGACCGCCCGCGCTGACGCCGAACAGCTTCGCATCGGTGCCGCTCGGGCCGACGATATCAAATTGGACGTTGTCGACGCCGGAATCGGCGACCACGGGCGTGCCGTAAATGTTAGTCAGGGTGGCAGTGACGATCTTGCTCTGCGGACCGTTCGAGCCGTTGACGTAGACGCCGCCCGCGGCCTGCGACAACGTGACGGACGTCGGCAGATTGGCGCCTGGCGGAGTGATCACGTTGACCGCGATCTGTGAAGAGATCGTGCGATTTGTTTCCGGATCGACGGCGGTGATCGTCAACGTAGCCGGGCCGGTCGTTGCTCCGGAGTGGATGAAAATCGTGCCGATGCCGGCCGTGACATTGACCGGACCGCTGCCGAGTTCGGTAAGGAACTCGTTGCCTTCCGCGGTGGGCGGCGTCTTGGTTTCGCCAGTCCACGGCGTGGTCGGATCATCAAGCGTGGAGAACGCGATCGATCCTACCGGCGAAGTCGCGACGCTGATCTTGCCGTTGATCAATTGGCCGCTGATCAATCCGCGCCATTCCACCTGGACCTCGGCCATGTAGGGCGAGCCAAAAGCCGGACCTGCGCCGACCAGATTCTGCGGCAGGGTCACCGTCGACGGGGTGACTTTCAGGCTCGGATTGTTGCCGTCGCCCTGCACTACCGTGATCGTGACCTTGGAAGTGACCGTGGTCGGGTGGCCGTTGACCGGCGGCACCGAGACCGTGATCGTCGCCGTACCCGGCGTGTTGTTGGCAATGAAGACGAACGAGGCAACGCCGCCGCTGAGCGGACTGCTGCTGCTACCAACGACGCTAGAACCGCTGCCGGCGATCGAGCCGATCGACGGCGGCGAGACGGTCGCGCTGATCAGCGTGCCGTCGGTCTCGGGCGTACCGTTACGACGGGTGACGGTCACGGTCAACGTTGCGGTCGAGTTGGTACCGATCGAGTTTGCCGACACATCGATGCTCACGTTGTCGGCGGGGGGGGTGCAGTACGAACAGGCACGCGCTTGTCCTCCCGCAGCGATGAAAAACAGCGAGCCGAGCAGCAGCGTGAGGAATCGAATCGGCGCTTTCATGATGACATCTCCGGTACCGCTAATACTTTTGCAGGGATGGAAACTAGAGCCCCGCGTCCCGACGACACGGAGCGATCGGGTTATCTCAGGTTTTCGTCGAGAATCTTCGGTGTGACAAAGATCAACAACTCCGCCTTCTGATTGGATTTCGAAACATTGCGGAAGAACGCGCCAATTCCCGGCAGATCACCGAGGAAAGGCACCTTGGTTACACTGTCGTTCTTGTCGAACTCATAGACACCGCCAAGCACCACGGTCTGACCGTTGTCGACGAGGACCGCGGTCGTCATTTCACGCTTGTCGATGATCGGATACGAACCGGTCTGGTTCGTGTAGTAGCTGTTGAGCGCGTCCTTTTTGACGTCGAGGTTGAGGAAAACACGGCCGTCGGCAGTGATCGTCGGCGTGACCTTGAGACCGAGTACGGCGTCCTTGAAAGACACCGTTGGCAGCGCAGCGCCACCGGCGCCGCCGGAAGAGATCGTTGAATAAGGAATTTCCTGACCCTGGGTGATGTTGGCTTCCTGCTGATTCGCAGTGACCACGCGCGGGCTCGAAACCAGCTCGCTGCGCCCTTCGGTTTGGCCTGCGGAAAGCTCAAGATCGAGCAGGACATTGGCACCCAGCACCGACAGGCCAATACTCCCCGCATTGGTCGTCGTCGTCGGCAGATTGACGTTGAGGCGATTGCCGATGCTGCCGGTATCGGTGCCACCGGTCGAGGTCACACCCGGTGGAAGTATTACCTGCCCGCCGTTGAGACGATTGCCGAGTGCCTGATTCGTCTGCGATTGCGCGCCGGCCAAGTTGCCGGCGGTGGCGATGTCGGTGCTGCCGATCTTGGTCGCACCGCTGATGCCGAACTTGGCGCCCAATTCACGCGCAAAATTGTCGGTGGCAACGACGATGCGAGCTTCAATCAACACCTGCTGCACGGGCTTGTCGAGTTTGCTGACCAGTTCGCGAATCGCCCGTACCTTTTCCGGCACGTCGATTACCAGCAACGTATTGGTGCGGTCATCCGAAGAAACGCGACCACGTTCCGACAAAAAGCCGCTTGCATGGGTGTTGGTACCACCCGCAGCGCCGCCTTGATTGCCTTGTTTGGATTTCTGCGTCAGCAAATCAGCGATGTCTTTGGCTTTGCCGTAACTGATGGGTATGTATTCGGTGACCGTCTCGGTCACCTGTTCCAGCTTGAGCTTCGCATCGGCAATCGCCTGTTCGCGATCCGCGATTTCCTTCTGCGGCGCCACCCAAATCACGTTACCGTTCTGGCGCTTATCGAGACCCTTCGCCTGCAACACCAGGTCAAGCGCCTGATCCCACGGCACATTATTGAGACGCAAAGTGACATTGCCGGTAACGCTGTCGGCAACAACGATATTGAGCTGTGACATCTGCGCGATCAGCTGCAGCACAGCGCGCGCGGGAATGTCCTGAAAATCGAAGGTCACGCGGCTGCCGGAATACACCGGCGGTGCGTTCGGATCCTTCTTCTCCTTCTCTTTCGCCTGCGCGATTTCGACGATGTATTGATTGCCC
>Ga0105239_10004295_pt1 | contig 17089 bp, 13 predicted proteins | sample KBSC44metaG_FD_92761 | JGI IMG/M metagenome (GOLD analysis project Ga0105239, IMG submission 92761) | Corn rhizosphere microbial communities from Kellogg Biological Station, Michigan, USA - KBS C4-4 metaG | ecosystem: Host-associated > Plants > Roots > Rhizosphere > Soil | place: Michigan, USA...
CCGACCGTCGACGCCGCCGATGCGGCCGATGCGGCACCGCCGGCATCCGCCGCCGCGAACGCCGCGACGCAACGCAACCACGAATTCTCCGGGCCTGAGCTGTTCAGCACGCTGCGCGACCTGCTCGGCGCGAAGCGTCGCGCCGAAGGCCATTCGTTGCCGACCGACAGCGCCGTGAAGCCGGCCAGCCGCGACGACCTGCAGAGCGTGCTCAGCGCCCTGCAACATGCACCGATGTCGCCGTCGCAGCAGGCGCGCTACGACAGCGAGCACTTCAAGAACACCCTGCAGGTGAAGCTGCGCCGCGCCAGCCCGGCCGGCAGCACGCTCGGCCTCGGCGACGAGGACCAGGACACGGTCGACCTGATCGGCATGCTGTTCGACTACGTCACGCGCAACGTGCGCGACGGCAGTGGCGCGCGCAGCCTGCTGACCCGCCTGCACGTGCCGGTATTGCGCGTGGCACTCGGCGACAAGAGTTTCTTCACGCGCCGCGACCATCCCGCGCGCGAGCTGTTGAACACGATCGCGGAGACTGGTGCGCGCTGGTTCGACGACGGCGACACCGATCCCGACCTCGCGCGCAAGATGCAGGTGGTGGTCGACCATGTCAGTTCGGACTTCGACGGCGACCTGTCGGTGTTCGACAACCTGCTCGGCGACCTCACCACGCACATGCAGTTGCTGGCGCGGCGCGCGGAAGTGGTCGAGCGCCGTCACATCGACGCGGCACGCGGCCGCGACCGCCTCGAAGTCGCGCGCGAGAATGCGCGCACCGCGATCGTCCGCGTGCTGCAGGCGACCCGGCCGACGCCGCGCGTGCGCACCCTGCTCGAACAAGCCTGGACCGACGCGCTCGCGCTGAGCGCTCTGCGCGACGGCACCGGAGGTATCGAGTTCAAGCGTCGCCTCGATGTCGCCGAAAACCTCGCGCGCCGCAGCGAGCCCCTGCGCGAGGGCACGCCCGACGACGAAGCGCTGCAGCAAGACCTCGAGAGCGGCCTGCGCCAGGTCGGCCTGCATGACGACGACGTGAGCGGCCTGCTCGACAACCTGTTCGTGCAACCGCCGAGCGGCCCCGCGGCCGAACGGTTGCGACGCATCGACGAAGCGCTCAAGGACAAGCCGCGCTTCGGCGGCGAGTCCGCGCCGGCGGCGCGCGCGCCGGTGGAAGAGTCGATCCCGATGACGCCGCAGGAGGCCGACTGTCTGGCGCAACTGAAGCGCACGCCGTTCGGCACCTGGTTCGAGTTCGTCAAGAACCAGCAGGGCGAAACCGTACGGCGCAAGCTCGCCTGGTTCTCGCCCATGACCGGCCATTGCCTGTTCGTGAACCAGCGCGGCGCGCGCACCGACGACTTCACGCTCGAACTGCTCGCGCGCGAGATGGCGCGCGGTCAGGCGCGCATCGCGGATACCGAGCAGACCTCGTTGATCGATCGCGCATGGAAGGCGATCGTCGACCTGCTGCGTCCGCATGGTGACGCCGCCAAGACAAGCCCGGCGACCGCGGGAGCGCGCGCATGAACGAAAAACGCCGCCTGCCGCGCAAGCGCCCCGAAGCCGCGCTGCACGTGACCGACACGATGACCGGCGACGTGGTCGGCCACATCGGCAACCTGTCCCAGGAAGGCATGTTGCTGCTCGCGCAACGGCCGATCGTCGACGATGCGCTCTACCAGCTGTCGTTCAACCTGCCCGACGTGCACGGCCGCCTGCAACCGATCGAAGTCGGCGTGCACGAGCAGTGGAGCGCGCCCGGCACGATGCGCGGGCAGACCTGGGTCGGTTTCCGCTTCATCGACCTCAACCCGGACGACCAGGGCGTACTGCACGAATGGCTGCTGCACGCAGCCGACTTCACCTGGTAGTCAGAGCGCGACGAGGCGCTCCGGATCGACCGCATAGGCGCGCAGGAAGAACTCGACGGTCGCGCGGATGTGCGTGTCGATGTCGCGCTCGGTGAATGGTTGCGAACAACCGCACAGCATGCGCGCATGCAGCTCGCCCTTGAGCAGGGCGAAGAACTGCGAGGACGCACGCGGGATGTCGCCGATCGCGAGCTGGCCGGCAGCCACCTCCTGGCGCAGGAACTGCTGGAAACCGCTCTGCACGCGTTGCGGCCCCGCTTCCCAGAACATCTGCACGAGCTTCTCGGGCATGCCGCCGCCGGACGTGAGCAGCCGATGCAGCGCGATCGACTCCGGCGCGGTCACCAGCGCGAAGAACGCGCGCGCGATCGCCTCGAGCTGGTGCCGCACGGGCTCGCTCGCATCGACGTAGAACAGCATCTCCGGCATCTGTTCCTCGCAACGGGCACGGATCGCGGCGAAGAACAGCGTCTCCTTGTCGGTGTAATGGCTGTAGACCGTGAGTTTCGACACTCCCGCCTCGGCCGCGATCGCGTCCATGCTGGTGCCCTCGAAACCGCTGAGCGGAAACAACCGCTTGGCGGCATCGAGGATGGCCGCGCGCTTCTCGAGGTCCTTGGGACGGCCGGGGCCGCACGTCTTGGCGATGGCTACGTTCATGTCGTCGGATACCAGCTGGACTAACGGGTACAGATTCGATACTATACCGCACAGTATATGAATGGCTGCACGCCCGCGATCGCAAGTCTTCGATCCGGTGGCGCGCGATGTTCCGCCCCGATTATGCCCCGCCGTTCCTGCCGGCGCGCGGGTTGCACCGCACGACAACACTTGTTTTCAGGTTTTTCAGGCTCTCGCCGCACCGTCCGGGACTCTCCCTCCCCCGCGCCCGGGCGGTGCGGTCGGGAGCTTTTCCAACGGTGGATCGGCGACGCACGAACTGCGTCGACCGAAACGGCAGCCGCCATGGCACATGTCTTGCTGAGGAACGACGCCATGCAACCTTTGCCGCCCACCCTGCATCTCACAGCCACTGACGATCGCGCTCGCGCGAACGAAACCATGCCGACGAACCTCGCGGGATCGCCGCTCGCCAGTGCGAGCGCGGCCGCCAACGACGCCAGCCTGGCCCTGCGCCTGGCGCAACGTGCGTTCGCGCCGCTGCTTGAAAGAAGCGCGCGCCACACCACGTTCCGCTTCGCGCAGTTGCGCAGCGGTGCGCGCCGGGTACTGTCCGCGCTGTCCGCGGACGACCGCGTCCGCCTCGCGCGCTGGCTCGCGCTGTTGTGCGCGAACGCCGGCGATCGCGCGTGCGAAGTGGTCGAGTCGCGTCTCGGTCGCGTCGATGCATTGCTCGCGACGGCGGTCGTGGCGCTGCTTGCGACGTTGCCGGAAGCAGATGCTGCACGGGGCGCGGTGGCGGCCTGAAGCGGTGGCAGCAGTGCCGGTGACTTCCGGCACTTCGGCGCGAAGCGGGTGATCGCCAACGATGGATTTGCCGCCACCGCGGCGAGTGCCTATGCTCTTGACCCATTTTTCGTTGCCACGGCAGGAAGCGCCGACGATGCTGACCCAGACAGAGCAGGCTAGACAGAACATGGTCGAGAACCAGGTACGCACCTGGGAAGTTCTCGATCCGCGGGTCCTCGACGTGCTGCGCAACGTGCGCCGCGAGGACTTCGTACCGGCACGTCACCGCAACCTCGCGTTCGCCGACATCGAGCTGCCGATCGGTCACGACGAGGTCATGCTGAAACCGGTGATCGAAGGCCGCCTGCTGCAGGCGCTCGCGGCGCAAGCGGGCGAACGGGTGCTCGAGATCGGCACCGGCAGCGGGTTCCTTACCGCCTGCATCGCACGCCTCGCCGGCAGCGTGAGCAGCGTCGAGCGACATGCCGATCTCGCCGAAGCGGCGCGCGCGCGACTGGTCGCCGCGCAGGTTCGCAATGCGAAGGTCGAGACGGCCGACGCGCTCGGCGATTTCCAGCCCGGCCAGGCATTCGATGCGGTCGTGGTCGGCGGCGCGACGTTCGCGCTGCCGGAACGCTTCCGCGACTGGGTTCGCCCGGGCGGGCGCCTGCTCGCGATCGTCGGCGAATCGCCTGCGCAGCAAGTGACCCTGTATACGCGCGCGGACGACAGCCACTGGACCAGCGAGAGCCTGTTCGAGACCGACCTGCCCTACCTGCACGGCGCCGGGGCGCCGCGCCGCTTCACGCTTTGATCGCGACGGAACAACACCACTTCACCGAGGATGAATCGATGACCCGCTTTCGTTCCCTGCCGTTGGCCCTGGCGCTCGCCTGCGCCGGCACCGCGGCGCACGCCGACGACCTGATGCAGGTCTACCAGGAGGCGCGCGTCTCCGACCCGACGCTCGCGGGCGCCGAGGCGACCAAGCTCGCGACCGACGAGAACGTCGACCAGGCGCGCTCGCAATTGCTGCCGCAGATCGGCGTCAATCTCGACTTCACGCGTTCGCGCGCCGGCGAGAACGGCATCGTGTTGGTGCCGGATCCGGCCACGCCGAACGATCCGAACGCTCTCATCCCGGTCGATGGCGTCAGCAAGACCAGCTACACGCGTTCGACCAGTGCCTCGCTCAGCCAGAGCATCCTCGACATCAGCAAGTGGACCGCGCTGAAGGCGAGCCACTACACCGCCGAGGCCGGTGCCGCGACCTACGACGCCGCCCAGCAGCAGTTGCTGATCAATGTCGCGCGGGCGTACTTCAACGTGCTCAGCGCGATCGACACGCTGAAGTTCTCGGATGCGAACGAGAAGGCGCTCGCGCGCCAGCTCGAACAGGCGCAGCAGCGTTTCGAGGTCGGCCTTGCCGCAATCACCGACGTCAACGACGCCAAGGCGCAGCACGACCAGGCGGTCGCGAGCGTGATCGCGAACCAGAACGCGGTCGACACCGCGCGCGAATCGGTGCGCCAGCTCACCAACAAGGAGCCGGGCGACTTCAAGCGCCTGCGCGAAGAACTGCCGCTCGACCATCCGACGCCGGACGATCCGGCCGCGTGGGTCGACGTCGCGCTGAAGAACAATCCGTCGCTGAAATCGTCCGCCTTGCAGGTCGATGCCGCCGACGCGAACATCAATACCGCGCGCGCCGGCCATCTGCCGACGCTTACCGGCAGCGTCACCTACGGCCGCTCGCCGAGCTGGTCCGACAGCCACTACGGCGGCCTTGCGAGCGCGCACGATTTCTCCGGCGATCCGCGCTGGGGCAGCACGGTCCAGCTGCAGCTGAACGTGCCGATCTTCTCCGGCGGGTTGACCCAGTCGCGCGTGCGCCAGGCGATCCACAACCGCGACTTCACCCAGGACCAGTACGAGTTCAACCGGCGCCAGGTCGAAGCCGCGACACGCAACGACTACCGCTCGGTGATCGCGGGTGCGAGCGAGGTCGAGGCGACCAAGGCCGCCGTCGTTTCCGCACAGAGCTCGGTCGAGGCGACCCAGGCCGGTTACGAAGTCGGCACGCGCACGATCGTCGACGTGCTGATCAGCCAGCAGACCCTGCTGCAGGCGCAGAGCGCGTACTCGACCGCGCGCCACACGTTCGTGCTGAACGGCCTGCTGCTGAAGCAGGCGGCGGGCGTGATCGAAGTGAAGGATCTCGAGGCGATCAACTCGCTGCTGGAGTGATTCCGCAGAACGGTGCGCGCAATGCGCGCACCATCTCCCTGCGATGAACGTAACGCCGCGCCCACAGCGCGGCGTTTTCGTTTCCGCGAACGGCACGCACGACATGCATTCGACCACCGCCGACATTGCGGGCATGCGGCGGCACGCGCGTTGCGCGTACCGCCCTACGAGTCGCGCTTGCCGCTTGCCGCCTGCCGATTACCGGCTTCCTTCAGCACGTCCTCGACGATCGCCATGGTGCGATCGACCGCGCCGCGTTCGCGCTCCATCACCGCGCGCGCGGCCTCGCCCATGCTGCGCCGTTCGACGTCGCGCGACAGCAGGCGCACGACCGCCGGCCCCAGTTCGTCGGCGTCCTCGATGCGACGCACGGCACCGGCGACGATCAGGTCCTCGGTGACTTCCGCGAAGTTGAACGTCTGCGGACCGACGACCACCGGTCGCGCGAGCGCTGCCGGTTCGAGCAGGTTGTGTCCGCCGACCGGGACCAGGCTGCCGCCGACGAAGGCGACGTCGGCCGCCGCGTAGAACTCGATCAGCTCGCCCATCGAATCGACCACGAAGCACTGGCACGACGGATCCGCACCACCCTCCTCGCTGCGCGTCGCGGTGCGGAAGCCGAATGCTCGGCACGCGCTCGCGAGCGGCTTGAACCGTTCGGGATGGCGCGGCGCGACCAGCAACAGCGCATCCGGAAAGCGTCGCAGCACTTCCGCATGCGCCTTCAATACCGGCAATTCCTCGCCTTCGTGCGTACTCGCCGCGATCCATACCGGGCGCGCGCCGCCAGCGGCGACGCGGAACGCGATACCGCGCTCGCGTACACCCACCGGCACGCTGAGGTCGAACTTCAGGTTGCCGACGATCGCCAGCTCCGGTTCGGCCGCGCCGAGCCGGCGCAGGCGCTCGAAGTCGGAGGTGGATTGCGCCGCGACGAAACTCGCGCAGCGGATCGCGCGCCGCGCCAGCGGCTGGATCGGCCAGTAGCCGCGCAACGACTTTTCCGACAGGCGGGCGTTCGCGATCACGATCGAGATGCCGCGCTCGGCGCAGGTCATGAACAGGTTCGGCCAGATCTCGGTTTCCATGATCACCGCGAGACGCGGGCGCACGCGGTCGAGAAAGCGTTTCACCGCGGTAGTCAGGTCGTACGGCAGATAGACATGGAACACGCGATCGCCGAACAGGCGCAGGACGCGATCGGAGCCGGTCGGCGTGACCGTCGTGATGACGAACTGCGAATCGCTGTAGCGGCGCATCAGCGCCTCGATCAATGGAATCGCCGCATTGACCTCGCCGAGCGACACCGCATGGATCCAGATGCTGTCGCGGATACCGGGATCGGCGAAGAAGCCGAAACGCTCGCGCCAGCGCGCGAAGTAGCCGTGGTACTTGATGCCGCGCGCGGCCAGCCGGTACACCACGAACGGCGTGAGCAGGTACAGCGTGAGGGTGTAGATCAGGCGCTGGAACACGGGCGCAGGGCGAGCGAGGGAGCGGCAGTATATCCCCGCACGCAGGGCGGTACGCGCGCCGCGCGTGCCACCGCACGCCACCACACGACGGCGGGACTCGCGTTTCGCGCTCGACCCGCCCTACCATCCCGACGCTCGCCGGCTCTGAAGCATAATCCACCGATGCCGCAAGCACCGCCGCCGTTCCGCCCCGCCCTGTTGTCGCCGCTGCACTGGCCCGCCTGGATCGGACTCGGTGCGATCGGCCTCGTCGCGCTGTTGCCGTACCGCTGGCTGCTGCGCATCGGGCGCGCATTCGGCGCGCTCGCCGCACGCGTATTCGGCGAGCGCCGACGCGTCGCAGCACGCAACCTCGCGCTTTGCTTTCCCGAGCTCGATGCCGGTGCGCGCGCGACATTGCTGGAAGACAACCTGCGCGATTCGGGCCTCATGCTGGTCGAGTTCGCACTGGCGTGGATGGGCTCGCGGCGCAGCATCCAGCGCATCCCGGTCACGTTCGAAGGGCTGCACCATCTCGAGCAGGCACGCAGTGCAGGCCGCGGCGTGCTGCTGGTCGGCGCGCATTTTTCCCACCTCGAATTGTGCGCGCGCCTGGTGTCGCAGCGCATCGCGATCGCCGGCATGTATCGCGAGCATTCCGACGCCGCCTTCGAGTGGGCGATCAAGCGCGCGCGCCTGCGCTACGCCGACGCGATGTTCGCCAAGCACGAGCTGCGCCAGACCGTGCGCTACCTCAAGGCCGGCGGCACGGTCTGGTATGCGCCGGACCAGGACATGCGCGGCAAGGACGTCGTGTTCGCGCCGTTCTTCGGCGTGCCGGCCGCGACGATCACCGCAACCCACCACCTCGCGCGGATGTCGGGGGCGAAAGTGATCCCGTTCTTCCATCGACGCACCGAAGACGGCTATGCGATCCGCCTCGAAGCGCCGCTGGCCGATTTCCCGGGGGAGGACGCGGTCGCCGACACTGCACGCGTCAACGCGGCGATCGAGCGCATGGTGCGCGCGGCGCCGGCCCAGTACCTTTGGCTGCACAAGCGTTTCAAGACCCGACCGCCGGGCGCATCGCCGCTGTACGATTGATGGAAGGTCGGCGTGCGACGGCGGGCACTTCGTGCAAGTATCCGCGAGGCGCACCGCCACGCGCGAAGCCTGCGACGACGGGCGCAACGGCAGCGTGACATCGGCCTGACTGGGGAGAGGGCATGGGGTTCCTGATCGTCGCGGCCGCATGCATCGCCGGCTTGTTCGCCGGCGGCGTCTTCGGTGACAACAGCATCGCGTTCGGCTTCTTCGGCGGGCTCGCGATCGGCATCACCTGCGCACGCCTGCGCACGCTGTCCGAGCGCGTCGACGCGCTCGGACAACAGCTTGGCGCCCTGCAGCGCGCGCCGGCAGCGGACACGATCCCGCACGGCGCACCGACTGTCGTGCCGCCCGCGCCGCCCATCATCGCGCCGCCAGCCGTGGTCCCAGCACCGCCGCCCATCACCGTGGCGCGAACGGCGCATGCCGAACCCGCGCACGCGACGGCCGCGCCAACGCCGCCAACTGCAGCGCCCGCGCTTTCTCCGCCCATCGCGATACCGTCGCCGCGCAGCGACGGACCCGATCCCGCACAACGCGCGATCGGCGCGATCAAACGCTGGTTCAGCGAGGGCAACGTGCCGGTCAAGGTCGGCATGCTCGTGCTGTTCGCCGGCATCGCGGCCCTGCTCAAATACGCCGCCGACCAGGGCTGGATGCGCCTGCCGATCGAACTGCGCCTCGCCGGCGTCGCGCTCGCGGCGATCGCCGCGCTCGCGCTCGGCTGGCGCGAGCGCGAACGCCGCCCGGCATTCGCCGTCGCCCTGCAGGGCGGCGCGATCGGCGTGTTGCTGCTGACCGTGTTCGCCGCGTTCCGCCTCTATCACCTGCTGCCGGCAGGCGCCGCGTTCGCGCTGATGCTGGTGCTGGTCGCCGGCGCCGGCGTGCTCGCGGTGCTGCAGGATGCGCTGGCGCTGGCCGTGCTCGGCATCCTCGCCGGATTCGCCGCGCCGATCCTCATCTCGACCGGCAGCGGCGACCACGTCGTGCTGTTCTCGTACTACGCATTGCTCAATCTCGCGATCTTCGCGATCGCCTGGGTGCGCTCGTGGCGCGCGCTGAACCTGCTCGGCTTCTTCTTCACCTACGCGATCGGCACCGTCTGGGGCGTGTTGCGCTACGAGCATGCGCTGTTCGGCAGCACCGAACCGTTCCTGCTCGCCTATTTCGCGATCTACCTCGCGATCCCGATCCTGCATGCGCGCCGGCAGGAGCCGGCCCGGCGCGACCTCGTCGACGGCACGCTCGTGTTCGGCAATCCGCTCGTCGCATTCGCACTGCAGGCGGCGCTGCTCGACGGCGAACGCATGCCACTCGCGTATTCGGCGCTCGCGCTCGCGGTGCTGTATCTCCCGCTCGCGGCCTGGCTGCTGCCGCGTCGACGCGTGCTCGGCGAATCGTTCGCGGTGCTCTCGGTCGGTTTCGCCACGCTCGCGGTGCCGCTCGCGTTGAGCGCGCGCAGCACCGCCTGCACCTTCGCGCTCGAAGGCGCCGCACTCGTCTGGCTCGGCTTGCGCGAGCAACGCCGCCTGCCGCGCTTCGCCGGTCTCGCATTGCAGGCGCTCGCGGCACTCGCGTTCGCCTGGGCACTCGCGAACGGCACGGCCGCGAATGAAACCGTCGCGATCGCGAACGGCAGCTGCGTCGGCGCATTGCTGATCGCCGCGGCCGCATTCGCGAGCGCATGGCTGTACCACCGCCGCGACGACGCGCGCCGCGAACTGTACGTACTGCTCTACCTGTGGGGCCTCGCCTGGTGGCTCGGTGCCGGCCTGCGCGAGATCGATCGCTTCGTTGCCGCGTCGCTGCGCCCGGCCGCGCTGCTCGCGCTCATCGCGCTGACCGCCGCGGCCGCGGCCTTCGCGACGCGTCGCGCGCGCGCGTTCGGGACCGCGCTCACCGCGGCACTCGCGCTCGCCGCCGGAGTGGTGATCGCGCTCGCGTTCGACGATGCGGACCTGCGACCGTTCGCGGGCTGGGGCCTTGCTGCATTCGCCGCCTATGCGCTCGCGGGTGCCTTCTCGTTGTCGCAACTCGGCGACCGTCGCGACCCCACTCCCGCGTTGGCGCAGATCGGCTGGCTGTGGACCTGGACCTGCGCCGCTTCGGTCGCGCTGAGCCAGTTCGCCGGCGACCTGCGCATCGACGCCGGCTGGCGCGTCGCGTTGACCGCCCTGCCCGTGCTCGCCGCGTGGGCACTCGCGTTGCAGCGTCCGGGCTGGATCGCGGCGCCGCTCGCCGGGCGTTTCGCCGAATGGCGCGGCACCCTGTTGCTACTGCAGGCGATCGTCGCCGCCTGCATCTTCTTCGGCCTGCTCTGGCACGACGGCGATGGCCGCCCGCTGCCGTACCTGCCTCTGCTCAACCCGGTCGAGCTGGTCCAGCTCGGCGTGCTGCTGCTCGGCGCGCGCTGGCTCGCCGACGCCGATGCACCGCGTGACCTCGCGACGCGGCGCGCACTGCTGCTCGCCGGTGCCGGCTTCCTGTTCGTGACCGCAGCGACCCTGCGCGCGACGCACCAGCTCGGCGGCGTGGCATGGGACGAGCACCTGTGGTCGTCCAACCTCGCCCAGACTTCGCTCACGGTCGTGTGGAGCGCGCTCGGCGTGTTCGGCTGGGTGCTCGGCTCGCGCCGCGGCCAGCGCCTGCTGTGGCTCGCGGGCGCGGTGCTGATGGGCGTGGTGCTCGCCAAGCTGCTGCTGGTCGATCGCACCCACCTCGGCAACCTGTTCGGCATCGCCTCGTTCATCGCCTATGGCCTGCTCTGCACCGTGATCGGCTACTTCGCACCGGCGCCGCCGCGCGAAGCCACCGACGGAGCCGTTGGGTGAAGCGCGCGCTCGCGTCGCTGCTCGCGCTCGGCAGCCTGTCGGCGCGCGCGGACGGTCCGGTCGACTACGCCTACACGTTTCCGATCGAGACGCCCGCGGGCGTCGCGAGCAGCGCCTGGCGCATCGATCTCGACCCCGCCGTCTACGCGTGGGTGCGCGATCCGGCGTTGCGCGACATCGCGGTGTTCAATGCCGAGGGCGAACCCGTGCCTTGCGCACGCATGCCCGGCGAGGCGACGACGCAGGCGCGCGAACGCACCGAATCGCTGCCATTGCTCGCGCTGCCGGCCACGGATGCGAGCGGCAGCGGCGACCTGCGCCTGCTGATCGAGCGCGACGCGCAAGGACGGCTGCGCCGCCTCGATGCCGGCGACAGTACGGCGACGAGCGCGAACGGGCGCGCCTGGCTGCTCGATGCGAGCGCGTCGAGCGGCGCCATCGAGCGCCTCATCCTGACCTGGGAAGCGGCCGCGAGCGGAGTCGTCGCGCGCTTTGAAATCGCCGCCGGCGACGACCTGCAGACGTGGCGCCCGGTCGGCGAAGGAACCGTGCTATCGCTGCGCGAGGGCGACGCCCGTCTCGATCGCAACGACATCGCGCTGCCCGACGTGCATGCGAAGTACCTGCGCCTGCGCCGCCTCGACGACGGTGCTGCGCTCGCCGGCCTGCAGGCTTCGGTGCGCACGGTCGAGTACGCCACCGCGGCGCCACCGCGACGCTGGATCGAGGCGCGTTCCGTCGACGTTCCAGCCGCCGAACACCCGGCCGCACGCTACGCATACGCCCTGCCCGCGGCGCTGCCGGTCGAGCAGGCGCGCGTCGAGCTCGCGAACGACAACGCGCTCGCCGCGCTCACGCTGAGCGCGCGTGAAGATGCCGCGTGGACCGAACTCGCGCGCTTCACCGCATTCCGCCTGCACGCCGGCGAGGACACCTTGCGCAATGGCGACATCGACCTGCGCGCATCGACGCGCCTCGACACGTTCCGCCTCGACGCCGCGACACCGCTCGCGACCACGCCGCGCCTCAGCTTCGCGTTCCGTCCCGACCGGTTCGTGTTCCTCGCCGAAGGCGCCGCGCCCTACCGCCTCGCGGTCGGCAGCGCGAGTGCACGCCGGCCGGACTATCCACTCGACGCCGCGCTCGCGAGCCTGCGCGCGCATCGCGGCAAGGACTGGCAGCCGCCGCAGGCGACGCTCGGTGCGGCCCACGCGAGCGGTGGCGAAGCGGCGCTTCAGCCGCCGGCGCCGCCGACACCATGGCGGCAGTGGACGCTGTGGGGCGTACTCGCGCTCGGCGCCACGCTCGTCGGCGCGCTCGCACTGAGCCTGCTGCGCGGCGCGAAACGCTAGTGGTGCGCTACGCCGCTTCCAAGTAGCATGCGCCCCGGCAGTCGCGCACCAACCGGTGCGGACCATCGCCTGGGGATCTCCGTTCGGACGACACGCGACGCGCTCCGCGTCGCGGGCGCACGTCGGCGCGCCCCGCGGCACCCTTTGCTCCTACCCACGACGGAACGCCCATGCACGCAGAGCTGCGCGAGAACACCTACCTCGTCAAGGAACACGTCGGCTTGTTCAAGGCCGCGAACAATTTCGACATCTTCAATCCCGGCAGCGGCAGGAAGGTGTTCGAGTGCCGCGAGCCGAACCTCGGCTTCTTCACCAAGCTGCTGCGCTTCACCGACTACAAGCGCATGACGCCGTTCGACGTGCGCATCACGACGCCGGAAGGCCGCAAGGTGCTGACCGTCCGGCGCGGCATCTCGCTGCTGCTGTCGAAGGTCGAAGTGCTCGACGAGAACGACCGCCTGGTCGGTGTGTTCAAGCAGAAGCTGTTCTCGATCGGCGGCAAGTTCGACCTGTTCGACGCGAACGAGAAGCTGCTGTGCACCCTGGTCGGCAAGTGGACGAGTTGGGAATTCCGCTTCATGGCCGGCGAGCGCGAGCTGGCGAAGGTGAGCAAGAAGTGGTCCGGTCTCGGCAAGGAGCTGTTCACCTCGGCCGACAACTACATGCTGTCGATCGACGCCAGCGTGAAGCCGGACGACACGGTACGCATCCCGATCATGGCCGCGGTGATGTGCATCGACATGGTCCTCAAAGAGTAGGAGCGGCCTCAGCCGCGATGCTTTTTGAGGGCTGAGGGGGCCGAGGAGCATCGCGGCTTCCGCCGCTCGCACAGGCTCTTTCTATGCATCGCGCGCGCCGAGCGCAGCGCAATACAGCGCGAGCAGCCACCAGAACAGCAGTCCCCACCACGCCGAATAGAACGCGAGGTGGGTGTTGAGCGGGAAGCACATCGCGACCAGGGCGAGTCCCGGAGCAAACGCGCGCGCACGCGCCGCCGCGTCCGCGCGCACCCACGCGCGCAGCGCGAGCCATGCGCCGGCCAGCCAGAACAACAGCCCGACCACGCCGGTCTCGCTGAGTACTTCGAGCACGATCTGGTGTGCATGCGAGGCGCCGGTATCGCTCGCGCGGTCGACGAAGCGGTCCCCCGGCGCCGCGTAGTCGGGATAGGCATAACGGAATCCGCGCACGCCGACGCCGGTGCCGGGATGGGCGGCGCTCATCGCGAGTGCGGTGCGCCAGATGCGCAGGCGTCCCGCCGACGCTTCGTCGATCGCCGCTTCGGTACCCTGCAGTGCGCGCAGGCTGCGCTCGATGCGCGCACCGAAGCGGGTCGAGTCGTGCCACGCGAACGCGCCGATCGCACCGAGACCGATCGCGAGCGCGGCGACCACGCCGAGGAAACGCCGCGGGTCGCGCGTCTCGTGCCAAGCGAGCAACGCACCGACGAGCGCATACGACAACCACGCCGCACGCGAGCCGGCGAGCAGGATCGGTACGGCGAGCAGCAGGAAAGCGACGATCGATCCGCGTCGGCCGAAACGCGCGCGCGCCGCGAGCAGCGCGAAGGGTGACAGCGTGGCCAGCACCGGCCCGAGCTTGAGGTTGCCTGCACCGAAGATGCCCGACACGCGCTCCTTCTCCGCCGCGCCGCCGAGACTGTAGCCGGTCGCCATCTGCACCCACGCATCGAGCGCCCACAGGCCGACGACGAGCGCGACCGCGGCGATCAGCGCGGGCCAGCGCGTCGCGTCGCGCAACGCGAAGGTTGCGAACAGCGCGAACGGCAGGAAGCGCAGCGTCGTCGCGACCGTCATCCAGGCCTTGCCGGGTTCGACCGCCGCGAATGCGGACAGCAGGGCCGGCAACCAGTAGCACGCGAACAACACGAGCACGAGGCGCGGACCCGCCTCGTCGAGGCGCAGGCGGCCTCGTGCGAGCAGCACGATGCCGACGATCGCCGCGATCGCGATCGGAAGCTCCGCGCTGCGCCCGAGCGGAAGCAGCACGAGCACGCAGGGCAGGAGCAGTGCGAGCCACGGGACTGCGCGCAGGGCGGGGATCGGAATCACGCGGGTTCCGCTCGCGGGGTTGCGCGCATTCTAGTGCCGCGCCGCGGACACCTGCGCAATCAGCCGGCCACTTCGCGGTATAGCGCGAGTACGGCGCCTTGCATGTCGGCGAGGCGATAGCGCTGCATCGGCGCGATCGGCGGCGCCGCACGCAGCAGTTCGGCCGCACGTTCGGTCAGGCGTTCGCGATCACGCGCGGGGACGCGCCCGGCCGGGTACAGGTCGCCGAGCAGTTCGCCGACGCCGCCGTGGTCGTAGCCGAGCACCGGCCGGCACAGGGCGAGCGCTTCGATCACGGTGCGCCCGAACGCCTCCGGCTTGGTCGACAATTGCAACACGAGCGAGGACGCCGCGAACACGTCGCGCGCATCGTCGCGTTGCGCGCTGATCGCGATCCAGTCGGCGACGCCGAGCTCGACCGCGAGCCGCTCCAATTCGGCGACATAGGCCTCGCGTCCATCCTGGCGCGCGCCGAGCAGCAGCAGGCGGGTCGGGATGCCGCGCGCCTTGAGGTCGGCCACGAGCACGATCGCGTCGGCATGGCCCTTGAGGCGCGTGCCGCGCCCGGGCAGGGTCAGCAAGGGCGCGCCGACGAGCTGCGGGAATTCGGCGAAGAACCATTCGCGCCACGAACCGTCGGCCTGGTAGCCGAACGGATAGTCAGCCTGGTCGATCCCGCGCGGGATCACGACCAGCCGGTTCGGATCGTTGCTCGGATAGTTGCGCAGCAGGTAGTCGCGCACCGTGTTCGACACGCAAATGACCCGCTCGCCGCGCGCCATCACCGAACTGTAGATGCCCGGACTGTTCAATCCGTGCGCAGTTGTGACGAAATGCGTCTTGAGGCCGCGCACCGCGAGCCAGCCGACCCAGGCCGGCATGCGCGAGCGCGCGTGCACGATGTCGGCCCGCTCGCGACGCAACAGGGAACGCAGTTTCGGCGCCTGGGCCAGCGCGCGCAGCGACTTCGCACCGATCGGCAGGGACACATGCTCGCTGCCTTCGCGCTGCAGCTGCTCGACCATGCGTCCACCCGCGGAAACGACGATCGAGCGGTGCCCGGCCGCGACCAGCGCGCGTGCGACCTCGAGTGCCGAACGCTCGGCACCGCCGGCTTCCAGCGCCGGCAGCAGCTGCACGATGGTGAGGCGACGTTCGGTCATGCGTTCAGCCGGCGAGCTCGTAGTCGGCACCGCAGTACGGGCACTTGGCGTGCCCGCCCTGCTCGGCAATCGGCAGGTAGACCTTCGGATGGGAGTTCCACAGCGACATGCCTGGCATCGGGCAGCTCAGCGGCAGGTCGGTCGGCGAGACCCGGTAGCGGTTCTCGGCATTGGCGGGAATCGTCCTTTCCGCCGCAGGATTGGGGCGTGACATGCTCTACTCCATGGACAGAGCTTTGCAGTCTACCAGCACAAGCCGTGCCAACCAGCGCACATTTTCGGCGTGACGCGGCGCACACCGCCGGCGTGAAACGCGCGCGACACCACCGTTGCGCCGGTAGCCTAGAATGCCCGCGCTTCGTTCGACACCCCATCGATCCGCAACGGGAGGGAATACGTGGACATCAACAAGTTGATTGCGCGTGCCAAGGCGATCCTGCTGACGCCGAAGACCGAATGGCCGGTCATCGCGGCCGAGCCGGCGACGGTGCCGGACCTGTACAAGAACTGGATCGTGATCCTCGCCGCGATCCCGGCCATCGCCGGGTTCATCAAGGGCAGCCTGATCGGATACGGCGCGTTCGGCTTCAGCTATCGCGTCGGCATCGGCGCCGGCATTACCGGCGCGATCGTCGGCTATGCGCTCGGCCTCGCGATGGCCTACGTGATGGCGCTCATCATCGACGCGCTCGCGCCGAACTTCGGCGGCGAGAAGAATCCGGTGCAGGCGCTGAAGACCGTCGCCTATGCATGGACCGCAAGCTGGGTCGCCGGCATCGGCCAGATCGTGCCGGGCCTCGGCTGGCTGATCGCGATCGCCGGCGGCATCTACGGCATCTACCTGCTCTATCTCGGCCTGCCGCACACGATGAAGGCACCGGCCGACAAGGCGGCCGGCTATACCGCGGTCAGCGTGATCATCGCGATCGTGCTGAGCTGGGTCTGCGCGCTGGTCGTCGGCGGCATCATCGGCACCGGGGCGATGATGGGCATGGGTGCGGCGGGCTCGAACCTGCATATCGGCAGCAGCGGCGGCGACATCACGATCGACAAGGACAGCGCGCTCGGCAAGCTCGACGCGTTCAGCAAGAAGATGGAAGCGGCCGGCAAGCAGATGGAAGCCGCGCAGAAGACCGGCGATGCCGATGCGCAGGGCAAGGCGATGGGCGCGGTCATCGGCGCCGCGATGGGCGGTGGCGACCAGGTCGAGGCGCTCGCGCCGGACATGCTCAAGCCGTTCGTGCCGGCGACGCTGGCCGGCCTGCCGCGCACCGACTTCTCGGCCGAGAAGAACGGCGCGATGGGCATGCAGGTCTCGACCGCGAACGCGACCTATTCGGACAGCGCTTCGGGACGCTCGCTGCGCCTCGAAGTCACCGACATGGGTTCGGCCAAGGGCTTGATGGCAATGGCGGGCTGGGCCGCGCTGCAGCAGGAGCGCGAGACCGAACATGGCTACGAGAAGACCTACAAGCAGGATGGTCGCCTCGTCCACGAGGAGTGGGACAGCAAGGACAAGCACGGCGAGTTCAGCATCGTGCTCGGCGACCGCTTCACGGTGAAGCTGTCCGGCAATGCCGAC
>Ga0105239_10004296_pt1 | contig 17087 bp, 13 predicted proteins | sample KBSC44metaG_FD_92761 | JGI IMG/M metagenome (GOLD analysis project Ga0105239, IMG submission 92761) | Corn rhizosphere microbial communities from Kellogg Biological Station, Michigan, USA - KBS C4-4 metaG | ecosystem: Host-associated > Plants > Roots > Rhizosphere > Soil | place: Michigan, USA...
AATGCTTTGTATTGAACCTAATGGAGAATAGGTATGAAAACTGTTTTTGCATTTGTTCTGTTACTTGCTTTGTCGTTTACGCAACAGGCAGCATTTGCTCAGACCTGTAGCAACATCGACAACAACGTAGTCACAAAAGCTGTGGAAAACAGCGGTGCCCAAACGTTTAAGGTAAACGCTAGTGATTTGGGTGCGGTGGGTCAAGGATTAACCGTCACTAGTGAATATGAAGCGAAGTTGGCCGCCTACGCGCGAGGCTATGCTGTGGCGCTCATCAACAAACTTGGTCCGATTGCCGGAGGCACAGCTATCGCTAGTGGAACTGCTGCCGTGATCACTATTACCTATACGGATGGCTCCAAGGAAGACTACTTCCATCTTCCGGGTAGAACTGATCCCGAGTCGAATGCTACAGTCGTTGGGACGCAGTACACGGCGAACGGGACTGCCGTTTGTCCTACGGGTCAGAACTCGCAACTATATGGCAGCGGCGGCGCGGCGGGTGGCGGTAACACCGGCCTCGGTTCCGGCGGCGGTGGCAGTGGTGGTGGCGGCGGCTACATTTTCACCTGCTACTTGGTGGACCCTGATACGGGCGCCAAAACTCAAGTGCCATGCAATAACGACCCCTAGGGCGTTTGAGGCAAGAGATTCGTTTTGCGTCAAGAAAAAAGGCTCCCGCTTTGGGAGCCTTTTTCACATCGAACAAACGCACACCGGACTGATCAAAAGCAGCTGGAATGTGTAGCTTGGGATGATTCCATGAAGACAGGATGCCAGGGATGAACAGTCCGAAATCAAACGGGCTTAGTTGGGTGCTGCCGGCAATCGGGTTGTGCTGCTATTGTTGGTAGCTTACTTCTGGACGTACGGGAAGTCGTCCAATGCACCGCCCGTGAAAGTGAGCCCTCCGAGCGCGGAGGCCAGTGCGCAAGGCAATGCTCATCCGCCGGCGACGCAGACGCGACGAGCCAGCGCTCCAGCACCGGCGGCTAAACCGAACACGCAGCCCGATGGCATGGTTTCCATTCCTGCTCAGTTCCAGCTACCCGGCGTCAGCGTCGCGAAGTCGGGCGTGAACTCGAAAGATTGGCTTGCGCAGTATCCGGCGGATCAACAGGCGAAGATTTCGGATTTCAATAAGCGGCATTTCGGCCTGTACCAAGTCAACTCGCGCGAGCAGGTGGCTTGGATGGCGGAAAACGGCTATCCGATGCCCGAGGATGTGATCGCGGCGGAGAAGCTATCCGATGCCGACTTGCGCGAGCTTGCGAAACAAGGCAACGACAAGGCTGGTTTCATGTTGCGTGAACGGACCCTCGACGCAATAAGGTCGAAGCTAGATGAATATCACGCACAAGGCAGGACCGATGCTGATTTTTGGTCTGGCGATCCGATGGCAGCACAGATCAGCGCGGATGAGTTAGCGACGACGGATTTGCTTAACAAATCACACAGTCCCTACAAAGGCTACGTAAAAGCGTTCGGGAATGGGCGTCAAGAAAACCAGCTAGCGAAAGACATTGATGCGATCGCGGGACTGGAATGGGCGCAACGCCTCGGCGACTTTCGGGCTGCTCAGTTTCTAAGTGCTTACGCTCAAGGCAATCCAAACCTTGAGGCATTGATGATGGTAGCGAACACAGTCAGTGGAGATGCCAGTACTGACTCGATCCTGATGAAGACCACAGGCTGCCAGAACGCGGGCACCGCGCCTGGTATGTTCATTCCGGGAAACTTTGCATCGGTTGAGTGATGTAGAACGTGACTCAAAACCCCATTCAATGCGGGGTTTGTTTTGGCAAGTTACCGCGCGAAGCACCCATTGCGCTCACACTGCGTAAGCTTTCCTGTCGACCGCGCCCGCACTCCCATCGATCCTTCTCGTGTGCCCAGTCGAAGGTCTGCGTTCCTGGCAGCTTCTCGCCGGTCGAATAAGGCAAAGAGGGGATCCTGCCCTGCGGCGGGGTCTTTTCTTAAGCGACTTGATCACCGTTACGAAGTCACGGCGACCGCCAATGCTACATTTCGGTGGGTCGATTATGCAGATCTTCCGTCCGCACTTTGCACCATGTGGCGCGTTAAGGGCTTTGGTGCTATGAAGAACAAGTGTGCCGATCACTAGGGTGAAAAGCTGTTGAGCCCAACAAAGTCGGGAACGGTATCTCGTTGGGTCAGTTCACGCAGTCGGTCTTGACCACGACGAACGCGGTTCACATCAATGCCTGCGTTGCCCAGGGATCGGTCAAGCTCGTTGAACAGGAGATCGAACTGCCACACTTGCGGGGCATCTTCGTGACCAATCGCGTTGACCAACTTTTCTCTTTGATCCGCAAACTGCTGAAGAATGGCCGGGTCGCGAGATGCCAGCACGTCGGCCCAGAGCTCATGGATACGGCTCCGCACAATCTGGGGTGAGTTTTCACTCATCACGTGCCGCCACTGATCAATGGCACGTGCAAACTCGATCTTTGCAGCTTCGAATTTCCCTTGAAGCAGGAAACAGCGTCCGAGCGAGTCGTGGGTTTCTGCGCCAATTGGGCTGGCAACCGAGGAGTCTATTCGTTCAAGGAGAAGCGCTCTAAGGACATCGGCCGATGCATCCCATTTTCCTGACTGCAACAAGGCCTCTCCCAGCAGCCATGTCACTCGAACGCGTATCCAATTGCGCAGGGAGGTGTCCGCTGCCAGTTGGGCATTTTTTTCCGCAACTTCCAGTGCACTCTGAAAATTAAGGTGGTACAGAGCTAGCCGAGCTCGAGTATCGTTGAAATGCACTTGCTGTGCCGGTATCAGTACGCCGCCCGATTTAACTCCTGCCTCGGCGGCGTCAAAGACTTCCGATGCCCGCGGGTAATTGCCGGCGGCCGCGTTGCAAAGGGCCAGCGATACCCGAGCCATGATCGTCCGATTGTTTGAAGGTCCAAGGACATTGTCGAAATCCTTCACCACAGCGGCGAGGGTTTCGATGGATTGATTGGTATCCCCCAGTTGGCACTTCAGCCGAGAGATGATTTCTCGCAGAGAGATCTCATCTTTCTTGGTCACATCCGTAGCGCTTTCTTGCACATGTTCAGCTTTTTCGTACCAGTCCAGCGCTCCGCGCAGATCACCGCTGTCCAGCGCGAACCGTCCACCGTCGTACAACGTTGTGACGAAATCCGACGAATCTTTCGTTCCGTCGCGTTGGAATTCCGAGATGGCTTGGGCGAGAACGACTCTGGCGTCTTCAAGCCGCCCGCGTTGCTGATCAACGATCGCCTCATGGGTAAGAAACATTCCCAGCCACGGTCTTCTGCCCGCGGGGATTTTGCGGGCGACGGTGAGTGCATCGGCGATGCGGTGCGACTCTTCGTCGATCTGGTCCATCTCACCCAACGTGGTGACAAGATTTTCGGCGCTTTCCAGATATTCTTCCGGATAGGCGTTCCGCAGCGGTTCGAGTGTGGTCGTTGCATTGCGTGCAATCGAGACGGCGGACTTTTCGCGCCCCAGGGCCATCAGCACGCTGGCAATTTCGTTCAGTATGACGCCTCGAGTCAGCTCTCCGATGTCTTTGCGCTGCAAAAGCTTTGCCGCCGCGCGCTCGAACAACTCCGCCGTGTCCACGACGGCGCCTTTCGCATTCTCCGGATCCCCTTGTCGGAAAACATCGCGGATGAAGGCTAGGACAGCTTCCGCGCGTTCACGTTGCTCTCGTTCTCGTTGGGCGCGCGTGACAGCCACGACGCTGCTGACAATAAGAGCAATAGCGAGCACGGCGGAGACCGCCGCGGCGCCTGCGTGCCGTCGAAGAAGCTTACCCATTCGATAGCCGAAGGAATTTCTTCGAGCAAGCACCGGCTGGCCATGGAGCCATCGTTCAAGATCATCGCTCAAAGCCTGGGCGGTTCCGTAGCGTTGTCGCGGGTCCTCCGCAGTGGCCGCCCATACGATGTCTTGAAGATCACTACGAAGAAGGCGGAACAGACGTGCCAATGACGTATTCCTGGCATCGGCAAGATCAACTGCCTTTTCGGGGTCGACCCGAAGAAGGGCACTATGCAGGGCAGGAAGGATGCCATCTTCGGTTGATTTTCGATCGCGGCGATCGCGCCGCATCTGGGCTACGGAAACGCCGGCGAGCAGCTCAAAGAGAATCAGGCCGAGTTGATAAATGTCGCTCGCCGTGGTGACGGTGTCGCCGCGAAGCTGTTCTGGGGATGCGTAGGATGGCGTCAACAGAAGGGTTTGCGTCTTGTCGACGACCGTGTCGTCGAGCAATTTTGCGATTCCGAAATCCAGCAGCTTGGGCGTCCCCTCGCGATCTACGAGAATGTTGGATGGCTTGAGATCGCGGTGCAGAACGAGATTGCGGTGCGCAAACTGGACCGCTTTGCAAATTCGCACAAAGAGGGCGACGCGAGATCGCAGATCCAGGCGCCGTCGGTCGCACTCCGAGAGGATGTTCTCGCCATCCACGTACTCCATCGCCAGCCAAGGCACGTGACGTTCCGTTAAGCCCGCATCGATCAGGTGTGCGATGTTCGGGTGGCTCAGTTTCGCAAGAATCTTACGCTCGCGGATAAACCGCGCCACGGTAGATGCTTTAGTCCCGCGCATGAACTTGAGCGCGACTTTCTGGCCGGTGTCGTCCGCACGTTCGGCGAGGTAGACATCTCCCATCCCGCCTTCACCCAGCAACTCCAGAATTCGATATCGCGTGCCTATGATTGTCCCCGGGGCGAAGGGAATCGCCGATCCGTCGGCGCCTTTCGTCTCCAGATGGCTGTCGGCGGACTCCAGCAGATGCCGGACCGCTTGGCTCAACTCGGGGTCCGTCAAAGCGACGGCGCGAAGGCGCAACTCGCGAGCGGTTGCGCTTTCGTCGAGGAGCGCGTGAAACAATTCACGCACTTGAGCAAACTGCGCCCGAGACGATCCCTCCATCACGACTCCAGACGTTGGCGCAGCCAACTGCGTGCCAGAGACCAATCGCGATAGACGGTGCGCTCATCGATCTTAAGAACGCTCGCCACTTCCGGCACACTCAGTCCGACGAAGAATCGAAGTTCCACAATCCTCGCCAGACGTTCATCAAGTTGTTCGAGGGCGATGAGGGCTGCATCAATCTCCTCGAGATTGGAACCTTCGGGAAGCGGCAGGTGAAGCGCTTCGGTGAGATCGCTTCGTTGAAGATCACCACCGTGCTTATCGCGCGCGCTTCGCCGCGCACGATCGACCAGAATCTGCCGCATAGTGCGCGCAGCGAGCTTAAAGAGATGATCGCGGTCGTTGATTCGGATGTTCTCCGCGCCGATGAGGCGCAGAAACATCTCGTTGAGCAACGCGGTAGGTTGGAGCGTGGGGTGCCCAGAATGGCTGGAGAGTCTGGATGCGGCCAATGCCCGCAGGTCGTCGTACACCGAAGGCAGCAGGTGATCGAGTGCCTCGGGATCGCCTTGCTGCCAACGATGAAGCATTTGGGTGACCTCGCCCCGACTTGCCATCCGGATGGCACCATGAAATGGGTATTGCAATCACTTTACGACGATCGAAAGCGCCAACAAAGTCCCCCGGCAGTTCAGATTCTGCGGAAGGGCAAACCTGAACGCGCAGACGGGGAGGGGCTCGATTGCCCTGGACGCTGTAAGGAATGGACGAAGAATCTTGTCAGGGTTTTCTTCGAAAACGCGTTCGGACATTAGAGATAGGGAATTGTCAGGACCGCCGTACCCTCGCGAAGTAAGTTTGAAATCGAGAGTGTGGCGAGTTCTTTTGTCCACGGGATTGCCTATAACGTACACGGAGTCAGCAATGAACCCCTGGTTTTTTCGTTCAATGTTTGCAACCGCCGTTGTGTTGATCGCCTCGGGTTCGATGGCGCGATCTCCTTCCAATTTCCTGCCGCCGAAACCGGTCTATACGCTCGGATTGAGCGAGGGACGCACGGCCGACGTGTATGCGGACGGACACGCGGTCGTACGGGATAGGAACTTCCGGCAGATCGGGCAGCGGACCTTGCCCCCGGGGTTCAACCCGGCCCAGCTCGCGTACCTCGGGGATCCAGACAAGAAATGGCTTGCAGCCGAGCTGTCCAAGGCGCCGATGCGGTCGGAAGATATGTATGTGCCGAATGAACTGATCGTGGTCTATCGCGAAGGCGCTGGCCCCACCGTCGATACGGTTTCCGCGGACGGCGTCACGACGGCGCAGGCCGCATCGCAAAGCAAGATTCCGAACTTGCTCCGGTCCGCACCGGCATTCAGCCAGATGGGGGCCACGAATAAAGCCTTAATTTCTGCCGGCGTGACACGATCGGAGCGGATGTTTCGTGGCGCCGATTTCACCGATGCGACCAAAACCTCGGCGAATCGGCCGGTGAGCGGTTTGAGCCCCGCGAATGCCTATCGGCTTCGGCTCAACGGCACCATGTCGGTGAAGCGGGCGGCAGCGACCCTATCCACCGATCCCAATGTCCTCTATGTCGCGCCAAACTGGCGGGTGTCTCCCATGCTGAGTCACCCGCATCCTCCGTCGTTTTTGAGGATGTCGTCCAAGGCCAACGCGTTGATGCCGATGGCCAACAGCGGTGCTTCCGGTGCGGCAGCTCCGGCCAGTTCGTCATCAAGTGCCGGCTACACCGGAATCCCGACCAACTATGCCGTCAGTGCGAGCGCACAGAGCTTCCTCAACGCGCCCGGGGTATCCGCAACGCCGGTGTTCAGTGAAATCTGGGAACGATTCCATCAACTTCCCGGACAGGGCGAAATCATCACGAACGTGTCGGTGGGCGACATCGACGACAGCTCCGACCCGAATGATCACTGTGCCGGGCAAGTCTCGACAACCGGAGCCACCACTTATCTCGTCAACGGACAACATTACATCGCCTGGCCGACGATGCCGGTGATTCCTGCCTACGTGGCCGACGCCAGCGGCAATCTGGATGGGGCGAGAACGGTATGTGGGGTGGATCCGAACTTGGTCGAGGTTGGCCTCGATTTTTCGGTGATGGCGCCGCTGCCGGATGACTTCCAGCGAAGCGCTCCTCCCACGGGAGAATTTGCGCAGTTCGATCTTCTCGGCATTGCACCTGGCGCGCAATATCGGTTGGTGGTTCCCGCCGAAGCGAACTATGCCGGTATTCAGGGTGCTCTGCTAGGTGCAGCCCTGCAAACGCCTCGCCCCAGCGTGATTACCATGAGCCTGGGCTATGGCTTCGATCAGATGGGTTTCCCGAGCCGATATCTGGAAGAGGATCCCCTCACCGAGGCGTTGGTCGCTTCGATTGTCAACAATTATGGAATTGTGGTCGTCATTTCAGCTGGCGACGGCACGCGCAAGTACACCCAAGCGGCGATCGGGCCTTCTGGCGGGTCTGCCGCACTCAACACGGTCACCAAAAGTGTCCCGTCACAACTCGATCTCGAAGGACTGAATGCCTCGTTTTTCCCGTCGGAGGCGACCAGCCTTATCGACGTTTATCTGAGCACTACTCCGTCCGCCGTGTTCGACAGCGGTGCGATCGCGGTGGGCGCGACCACGTTGAATGACATAACGGCCGTTCCACCTCAATACGCGACCACGCCGCAAGAAAAGGCTCAGCATGCCTACGCGGCGACCCGGTGGACGGGGGAGACCGGGTTCTCCACCACGTTCGGCACGCGTGTCAATCTGTCCGCGCCGGGCGACAACATTTTGGCCATGAATCACTACGGTGTCGACTCAGATGGCCACGAGTTGCTCGGGCTGGGTTTGGAGGGCGGAACGTCCGCGTCCGCCCCGGAAGTCGCCGCGGCCACCGCGGTGCTGCTTCAGGTGTCGAAACTCGCCCATCGACCGTTCGCGGGTCCCCGTGACGTGCGGCAGTACTTGGTGCAAACGGGCACTCCGATCCCGTCGTTGCCGCAGGCGGATGCGCTGCCGATCGGCCCGCAACTCAATCTGCAACGGGCTGTCGAAATGATGCTGAGGGGCAAACCTGCGGTCGAACGAATCGCCATTGCGCAACGCCGGCCGGTAAATCCTGGTCCCCTGAGTACCTATTCGTTTCTCACGGATACCGATCCCACCGGTATTGACCTAGCAGGACCACAGCAGGACCCGCAATTTACGACCGCGCCCGAAGCATTGAACGGCCGCAACGCGTATACGTGGATCACCCTTGCACCCGATTGGCAGTATCTGCCGTCCGGAGCCACTTTTTCCCTGACGGTGGACGGAAATCCACGTGTGCTTGCCAGCACGCCTTGGGCTCGTCTGCAGCCGGCGGAAATTCTGACGGCTGCCGGCTTGCCGTTGGCGAGAACCCAGGCCTCGACCGTCGCGTTGACCTACACGGCGAATTTGCAGGACGGACGCAAGCTCAGCATCCCTTTTTCCTTGAGTTTTGGTCCCACCGACGGCACCACCATTCAACCTCCGATACCGAAGGTGGCTGCGGTGGCGACGGGAGATACGCTCCATATTAGCTACGATGTTTCGTCGGTGCGGAAATTTTGGACTTTTCCGGACTCGATCCTCACTCCAGGTGAGCTCGGGCTCGTTTCCTACACACCCACCCTATTGATATCCGTTCCCGGACGCTTTTTTGCGGAAGAAACTCCACTCGATCCCAATTACGTCATTTACCGTGCTCCATTGACCGAGTGGCAAGGAACCATTGATGTTCCGTTGTCGAAGCTGCAGGGCGCTGGCGTCTACAGCATAGGAATCGGCGGGACCCAAGTGGGGTGGCTCGATGCTAGCGGCGATCCTCAAGTGTATGCGTATCCCTGGATGGATTATGCTTACGCCCGCGTGCTCGCGCCCAATGGCGAGAAGCTGACGCCGCCAGCGCCCACTATGGCCTACGGAAAGGGCGCGCCGACGCACAGCCTGGAAATCCCACTGCACCCGACCGAAACGATTCAGGTCAACTACGATGTCACGAATTTCGGTGATGGCGCCGACGGCGCGCTGCTCGAAATCTCAGCACCTGGCGCATCAAATTCCAATTCGTTGAAGATGTTCAACAACCCGGGCGGCTCCGTGCCCGATGCGAATGGCTTTGATACGGGTTCCATCGCTACCCTTCCGCTAACTGGAACGCACGGAAGCAGGACCTTCTCAGCCGAGCAACTGGGAATCAACCCGGGCCTGGCCTACAACGTTCGAGTGCTGCCCACATCGAAAGGCGCGATCGTCGGGAGTGCCAGCAAGGAAAGTTTTCTCATGGAGCTAGGGTTGACGCTTCCCAACGGTGGTACGGTTTCCGGGGCAAGCTTCGATGTGACCGAAACCATGGGATTTCTGAGTGCACTCGGGACAGGCCCCCAGCAGACAGGGTCGGAAATTTACGCGTTCGATCCTGCCTCGGATTCGGTGGTTGGACCTCCCTGTCAATCAAGGAACGATGGCGATTTTTACGGCCTAGTCGGCGGCGGCTTCCTTGCCTCCGACGGGCGTGGATTGGTCCTGATCGCCACATCGACTCAGTTCGTCAACATATCGATGTTCGATCCGGCCGCGAACACAATGACGGTCACGCCCTTCACCTCAGGCATCGCTAACTTTTTGCTCAATCCCGCCAGCACGTCTGGCGTCGCCTGCGGCTATGACGACGCTCACCAGGCTTACGTCAGTTCGTTTGATATTGCCTCTGGGACAACAGGGGCTCCCAACTATCTCAGCACGGTCACGCCAATGGACACGTGGGATGAGACGTATTTTGGTCAATGCGCATTAAACCGATTGACCAACACCGCTCTAGTTCCTTCTGGCGGCGCGGGAACCGACGCCAATGGAATTTATACGTACCACTCCGCTCTCAGCTTGTTCAATGTCACATCGGGTCAATTGAGTTTCCTTGGCACAAATACGGTTCCCGGCATGGTGGACGCAGTCGCGGTCGATTCAGCGACCAACAAAGCGGCACTCCTTACGAGCTCGTCGGCCTATCTTTCGATTGTCGATCTCAGTAGCGGGGGAGTGAACTCCTATCTGCTGCCCGGTGCCGATTTGCAGGACGCCACGTCAGGTGGCGATCCGTTCATGGCAAATCTGGTGGCAAGCGACGACATCCATCATCTCTTCATCGTAATGCAACCTATGGGTTACACCAGAAAATCTGCGGCCGACCACAATCCTCCAAGCAACCTGTTGGTGTTTGATGAGGACGGAAACTTGGTCAAGACGCTTTCTGTGAACCTCTTTCCATCGTCTTTCTTGATGTCGACGGCATCGCAATATTCGTTTCTGCAACTTTTGCCGTCCCGCCGTAAAGGCTATGTACTCACCAATACAGGGTACTCCGTGCCATTCGACTACTAGGTGGCGCGCTGGCTGCTTGTGCCGGAGGCGATCCTCGCCTCCGGCATGTCTGTGGTGCCCCAGCAGCAGGGCATTTGCGAGGTCGTGTAGGGCGGACTTTAATTGTCTCGCCGACGATCAAGTACTTTTGTCATGGGAAAAAAGCCTGGACTGGCCCGCCTGTCGAAATAGAAGGGTTCGTTTTCAACGTGCAGGATCCCAGGCTCGCGTTGAAGGTGACGGCATTGCTGGTGTGACCACTGTTCGGGTTTGCATTTGTCATCGTCGCCGAAATCGTCCCCGCACAGTTGAAACCGCTATAGACAAAGGAAACCGGGAACGAAAAGCTCACCCCGGAACCAAGCGCAGTTGGAGCAGAGAACACCCATGGCAATGAACGTGCGGAGATCGAACTGCAGGCGGATGATCCGCTGCCCGTCATTGTCGTGATTAGAAGCGTTCCAACGTTGGCCAATTGCACGTTGAACGTAAAAGAGCAAGGCACGACATTTCCGATCACTATGAATGTTGTGGGTCCAGAGAGAGTGAAGCTGCTGCCGCTGGTTTGCCATGAAGTCCCGTTCCATGTTTCCCATCCGGCGCCCCATGCGGCTGAGCTCGTGAGCGTTGCGACAAAAATGAAAAGATGGAATCCGATTCGCTGCAATTTTGTACGCATAACTTTGTCTCCTTGAATTGGCCAAGCTGGCCAGACATCCCCATCCCGGAATCCGCCGGGATACCGGTGAAGCCGCCAAAACGCTAACACGTATTCCGTTTTAAACGACGCAGTCTCTCCCTAGGTGGAAACATGCGCAGGAAGTGTGATCGTCCTTCCACGACACCTCCGCAAAAGCGCCTGAAAATACGAAGTTTGCTCAAGTGAGAGGTAGATCCTTGATGTTGACGATCCGAAAAGCGCTAGAAAAACTCGACGCCTTGTGTCGTTCGGGCGAGCTCGTTGTGGTTAGTCGAGCCAATGCTGGACCGTCTGTCGATTCGATTTCTGCTCGCGCAGGTCAAGGCGATTGGGCTAAGCGACTCCGCGCTCAAATACTGCTAGATGCGGAGACAGGGATTTTTGAAGTCGATGCAGTCGCATTCGACTAAATGCGAGATTTTCCAACTAATAGACTTTCGATAACGGCGCGTGTCGACTGCCCACAGACGACCGGCGGAGCACTCAGCTGGAGACACTTTCCGGGAGGCGCCGAAGAATACTTTCGCGCACCCGTGTTGCTGGAAGGAACTCGGGAGGCCATGCTAATCGACGGCGGTTGGACGTTCCGAGGAGGGAGATTTGTTGCAGACGCGATTCGACGAACACGTAAGTCCCTTTCTACGATTTACATCAGTCGGAGCAGTCCCGATTTCTATTTCAGCCTGCTGCCGATCGTGTCGGAATTCCCGGACGCGAAGGTGGTGGCTGCTTCGTCCACCATTGAGGCGATTCGTGCCTCGGCGCAGAGACATTTGGAGGTATGGGGGCCGTGTCTGCGGGACAACGCCCCACGCTCGCTGGCGGAAATAGTCATTCCTGAGCCACATACCGATTCGAATCTCCTGCTCGAAGGCAATGTCGTCAACATTGTTGAAGCAAAAGTCGCCGGTGATCATCGTTATTTGTACGTTCCCTTCCTCAATGCGGTATTCGGAGGGGGCATGCTGTTTTCTGGATTGCACGTCTGGACGGCTGACACGTCAACGCTCGCCGAGCGGGCCGCATGGGTAACGGAATTGGATGTGCTCGCCGCAAAAAAACCGGCGATTGTCGTGCCTGGGCATATGACATCGCATGCGTCGCTCGATTCCTCTTCGATTACATTCACACGCGATTACTTATTTGCGTTCGAAGATGAATGCGCGAAGGCGAATGGTAGCGAGGCTCTCATCAGTGCGATGAGTCGCCGCTATCCGGGAATCGACATGCGTATTGCTCTGGCGATTGGCGCCAAAGTTGCGAAGGGAGAAATGAATTGGAAAAAATGATCTACAGGACTTTGCGAAGCAAGCTCATTGAGAAAGCAACGATTGGCGAAAGCACTGCGTTCAGGGGAGCCAGCCCTAGAGGGGTGACAGTGTGCAGACTGGTGGGGCAGCGCGATGTCAGGGATTTCACTCGCCGCGAGTAAGTATTTCCTACACGCCGCGCTTGGCTCGCTCGTCGAGGATGTGAACCGATCGCCACGCCGATTCAAACAATTCCTTAGAGATGGCGCAGTTCACTCCGTATTCCGGCCTCACCGCTTCCGCCTCGGTCCATACGCCGTCGGGCACCTCGCCGAATCTGTCGGAGACATGGACGGTGTTGTATCGGTGCACTGTGCCGTCTGCGCGAATCTCCAAATAGCGGTGCCAAGCGCCGGTGGGGTCAATCTCCGAATACGAGATGTATTCCTCAACGCCGATCGTGTTGCCGCTGGAGCAATGGAGGCGGTAAATCATCGCGGCATCCCCGTAAGTCCTATGAGCGAGCATGTTACGCCGCTGGCCTAAAAAAGGCTCCCGTTTTGGGAGCCTTTTTTGTTGGCAAAATATGAATCTCTTGCCTCAAACGCCCTAGGGGTCGTTATTGCAAGGCACTTGAGTCTTGGCGCCCGTATCAGGGTCCACCAAATAGCAGGTAAAAATGTAGCCACCGCCGCCGCCACCACTGCCGCCGCCGCCAGAGCCGAGGCCCGTGTTGCCGCCGCCTGCGGAGCCGCCGCCACCACCAGCCGCTTGTTGCGTTCCTGCCTCTGGAACTGCGCCAAGGCTGGAGGTTGTGCTGTCCACCATTGCGCATTCGGATGACCCGTCCGTATAGGTCACCTGGAATTGCGCACCAACTGGCAGAGTGCTGAGGCCATGTGAAATTCGATATGCTCCCGCAATGGCCGTCAGCGCTGCATTTCGAATTTCGACTTCTGAGTTAATAGTTACACCTTGAACCGCAGGGAGACTTGAGTAGGGTTGATCGCTAGCTTTGATGCTCGCGACAGTTGCCCCGACAGGACAGGCCGCCCAAGTTGTAGCGCTGCAAAGGGAGAGAACAAATAACAGAACGATTTTGCGAAACATAGGGACTCCTAGATAATCCTTTGTCTACTGAAACAACATCGCTGTCTTTCCATTCTTGATTTGATTGTAGATAGTAGTTTCTAGTGCAATAACCTCCTCAAACTCCGTGGGTGAAAATTGCCCTTGCTGCATGTTGAAACGCAGATCGCCGGGCTCGCAGTACATTCCACCGTTCAAGCATGCACTTGCGAGTAGTGCACTATTTGCCGAGCAATCGAGCCCCATGTCACAAGCAACGAGTTGCCATGCAGCAGTCGCTTTTTCGGAGCCCACGGCGGCCCCTGAGAATTTCGAATTCGATCCAAATGCGCCGCTCAGCTCAAAAATCGCCGCTGGGTCACCGGTGTTTATGAGGTCGATCGACTTTGAACGCAGGACGTCGATGGAGTCCGTAGCCTGTCCCAGAACAAGTGAGGAACGCAGCTGATGTGCCGTTGCTTCCGGACTGCCCTCTCTTGCCGCATCGGCATAGAGGTTTTTTGATTCTTTCACCGATATTGGTCCGCTGCTTGCGAGTTCGCGGCATCGCTGAGTCAACGTGTCCGCGTATTTTTGCAGAACATCCGGCGAGCCCTTGTTCATAGCCTTCCTAGACTGCACAACGTCGTTTGCGTAGTTCGGCTGTCTTGTGAAGATGAAGCACTCCTCAAGTGCCTTTGCCTTCACCAAGTCGTAATCCCTTTTCTTACTGGCGTCGCCTTGCAGGCTGTCAAGCAGCGAGCGCAAGTTTGTCGAGCTGTTATATGAAGCCGCGGAGGGTGCGGCGGTGATTTGCTTAGTTGGTGCGGGCTCGGTCTTGGGAATGCTCGGAACTTTTTGATCAGACTCCTTTGCGCTGGTTGCCGTTGTGCCGGACGGCGGAGCTTTGATTTCCGGCTTGTTCAAAAAACGGCTGTACGCGAAGAATGCACCTACCACCACCAACAGCACGATCGCGATTTTCGGCCAGTAACTTGACTGCTGCGTCATACGACTCCTTCTCGCCTCAGATTGTGTTGTGCCATGCGAAGCAACTTAGATGGTGACATCATTTTGTGAGCCGGTCTGCAGGGAAATTCCTACATCGGACGCGCATTCGTTTTGCTCGACACACACAGGAAAAATATATAAAAGTAAGCTGACGATTTACTGACGATCTCGATCGCCAGCCATGCAAATCACTACGAAATGACCTGTAATAGTTTACAGTTGACACCATCGCTTGATTTTGCTGAATCGACTAATTGTCTCTAGCGAGCTAACGCGATCACCACGCCATCAAGATTGCAATAGATGAAGGCGGCAACACAATCTATACCTGTATAGGATATTGACCGTGACAACACTGCTGCATCAAGCCAACACAGAGGATACGAGCAAGCCGCAGACTCGACCTCGATCTGTTTTCGTCTTCCTCTTTAAATTGTTGGTTCTCTGGCCGTTGTACATCGTCTTGGGCTACTACCTCGCGTGGGCGGTCATATACGTCTTTGTCGCGGCGATAGCTCAACTGTCAGTATGATCGGCGGGTGACGCACAGCTGAAAATACCGCCCCCGTTCGTGTGCTGGACGGGAGCGCACCGGTCACAACTCGCTTCGAAGTATGTGGTGTTCAGCCTCATCTCACCTTGCTACTGCGATAGATCATAGATGCAACTGCTTCTTGGCCCACTTCTCGGCAGCCTCGCGTACGTTATCGGTCACACGGAGCTTTTGCAGCAAGCGCATGATGATGGACAGCGCGGCGAACTTCCGAACTGAGTCCCGCAACGCTGCTATGAGATCACGGGCCTGCCGCCCCTTCATCGAAGTGCGCAGCGCGGCGACAGCGTCAGCCTCGTCTACGCTCATTGGTCGATTGGAAAGTAGATCGCACAGCCGTAACGCCGCGTCTGCCATCTCGGCGATTTCCCCTTTGCACTGACCGACCACCCCACGCAGCGTGCGTAACTCCTGCTCCTTCTGCTCTGCATTGGAGAAATGGCGATCGCGCTCGGATACCTCGTGCCGATGCGCGATGGCGAGCGTGTCGCACTCGCCGCCAACATGGTCGATGTAGTCGCAGAGAAGTTTTCCGATACGCTCGCGCTCAGCGTCGCTCAGCTCCTCATCGAGTAGGCGATCAAGCGTAGTGCGAGCATCGTATAAGGTGAGCATGGGCGCAGCATAACGTCTGGGTGTCGCGCGGGCTGAGATCGGAGCTCAAGGACCCAGGAGCTAGGCGGTACCGGTCGCCGTGGTGAAGTTTGACCTGGGCTAGAACTGCATCGCGGCGAGCGATGAAAGCACTGTCGAAACCTGCCTACTGCTCCAAAAAGAGCGAACGAGCTGTGGTCCAGGACCCGTGCGAGTCGTTTGCAGATGATCCGGTGACAATGTCGGACCGTCATGCTTCAGTCGTACAAATCGGAAAATCGTTGGCCATGGATTGCGAAGTGAAACTAGACCAATATCACGCGCACGCCGCAATTGAGCATTGCTTGTATATGTTCTACATCCATTGTCCGTTCGGTAATGGCTATGTTGAGAGCGGAAAGAGGGGCTATGACTGACAGGCTGCGCAGTCCGAACTTGCTCGCATCGAACACGCCGACAACCTCGCGAGACATGCGGATCATCAACGCGTTGAGCGCTGCTTCCTGCGGGTCAGGCGTGGTCATGCCAACTTTCGGATCGATGCCGTCGACGCCGAGGAACAGGCGGTCGGCGGAAAGCTGCGCGAGCATCTGCTCCGCGCCGGGGCCGATGAGCGAGCGCGAGGTCGGACGCAACAGGCCGCCGAGCATCACCACGCGGATCGCCGGAATCGCGCCGAGTTCGAGCGCGATGTGCAGTCCATTCGTAATCACGGTCAGCTCTTCCCACCGGCGCTGACGCAGCGCGTGCGCAATCTCGATGGTGGTCGAACCTGAATCGAGGATGATGGTTTCGCCGTCCTCGATCAACTTGGCTGCCGCGAGGCCGATGTGCCGCTTCTGCGTGTGACGGTGCGGCTCCTGGATGCTGGGCGGCGTGTCGACCGCGTGTGCGGGCAACGCACCGCCGTGCGTACGCGCGATCGCGGCATTGCGCGCGAGCGCTTCGAGATCGGCGCGGATCGTCACCGGCGAAATAGCGAAACGCTCTGCCAATTCCTCTACGGTGGCCCGACCCTGTTGTTCGATGAGTTCGACGATACGCTGGCGTCGCTCCTCGGGGAGTAGGCGGAGCACGAGGCGGCCGGAGGTCATGCATTCAAGCCAAGCAGACGCGCAGCATTGTCGTGATAGATCTTGCGTAGTATCGCATCGGGCAGGCCGACGCCATAAATCGACCAGCGTCCCTGCGGCGGGACCGCGGCGGGAGCATAGTCGAAATACTCGTCTTCCGTCTCCAGGAAGCGATAGTAGATTTCGTAGAGCGCATCGCCGAGCAATTGCTGCGGCACCTCGTCGCCCCACGGCGGCGGCACGGCGTCGGTGCCGAACAGAATGCGGTCCTGGTAGCGCTCGAAGAACTGGCGGCTCGCGCGCGGCTGGCGGCCGAGCTCGCCGACGCGTGCGCTGATGTCGACGTGCACATTCGGGTAGCGCTCGAGGCACGCGGAAATCGCTGCGAGATCCTCGGCCTGCGAGCCGACATGCATCAGCACAAAAGTCGTGCGTGGATGGCGTTCGATGACACGATCGCGCGCGGCGATCAGTTCCGCGTAGCTCGGAAATTCCGCACCGTAGAACGACCAGTCGGGATGATTGGCGAGTTCTTCGTAGCGCTCGTTGTGCGCGTCGGTCGGCAG
>Ga0105239_10004298_pt1 | contig 17085 bp, 24 predicted proteins | sample KBSC44metaG_FD_92761 | JGI IMG/M metagenome (GOLD analysis project Ga0105239, IMG submission 92761) | Corn rhizosphere microbial communities from Kellogg Biological Station, Michigan, USA - KBS C4-4 metaG | ecosystem: Host-associated > Plants > Roots > Rhizosphere > Soil | place: Michigan, USA...
ATCATGGCGGGATACGGCGACCCCGTGGATTTGATCGGTCCGATCACATCGAACCTGCCGTTCCCCGCAATCCATACACATGGACTTTGCCCTATGTGGCCCACGTGGAAGGCTTCCCAATATTGTACAATCATACTCGCGGATATCGTACTTCGATGTTGATTGTGACTTGGTAATTTTACATTTTGATACGGAGGGATCCACTTATGGACCGAACAACTGGGTCGGCATCTGCATGAGGTCCTCAACCCCACCCCCGCCGCCCCCGCTCCAATACCGACCCTTCCGGGCTTTGTGAGAGATCCCATGCTACCGCGCAATGACCCTCTCGAAAACTTCAAGTATCACATCCTGTACCAGCATTTTAGCGTTGTCTGCTCAAGAGAAAGGACTCTGATGCGGAGCCGCTACTAGAAGGTTCAGAAGGATAAAAGCCTTACAAGACAACATGATCTGAGCCAAAGTGATCCCAACATCGACATTAAAGGCACCATGAGATCGAACGCAGATGCTAAGAATGGTGACAGGCTGATCATCGAACGGGATGTCGCCATTCCGATGGACGATGGCATTGTTCTTCGAGGCGACATCTTTCGTCCTGTGTCCTCGGATGAAACACCTTGTCCCATGTTGGTGACAAGCGGCCCGTATGGTAAAGGGGTTCCTTGGCGTGAAGGCTACTCGAGCCAGTGGAACTTCATGACGACGAAACACCGGAACTTGTTATCGGGTTCCTCGAAAGAGTACATGGTGTGGGAAACACCGGACCCAGAGATCTGGTGTCGTTGGGGATACGCTCGCTTCCGCATAGACAGTCGAGGCAACGGTCGATCCCCGGGGTATCTGGACATTTTCTCTCCACGCGAGATGAGGGACTTTTATGATTGCATTGAATGGGTGGCCGATCGATCGTGGTGCACGGGCAGTGTTGGCCTCAGCGGCATTTCGTATTATGCTGCCAGCCAGTGGCTGGTCGCCAGTCTCCAGCCGCGGCATCTAAAAGCAATGGTCGCATGGAAAGGCTTCGCGGATTGGTACCGCGATGTTGGTCGTCACGGAGGCATACAAAGCAATGACTTTATGGAGCAGTGGTACACAAAACAAGTTTTATCCGTGCAACACGGCAATCCGGAAACAATGCTTGATCCGTGGTTGGATGAACAAGCAAGCGGTCTAGAGCGGTTGACCGAAGAGCAACTAGACCAGAATCGTGCGAACCCTGGTCGTGATATATCCGAACGGCCTATGGATGGTGACTATTACAGACATCGCTCAGCGGCCTGGGAGAAGGTCGAAGTGCCATTCCTGAGCTGTGCCAATTTGGCTGGGCATGGATTGCATCCTCGCGGCAACTTCGAGGCATTCATGAGCGCTAGCAGTAAGCAAAAGTGGTTGAGCTGTCATCCAGGACGACGCGAGGAGTGGTACTACCTTGACCAAGGGATGGATCTACAGAAGCAGTTCTTAGACCATTTTCTGAAAGGCGAGGACAATGGATGAGAGAGCACGCCTTCAGTCACCCTGAGAGAGAGGCGACCATTTGATGATAAATTTACTGTTGTCAGGCATGAAGCCTCATGGCCGTTGCCCAACATAAAATGGACGAAGATATTCTTAGGCGTCGACGACCTTCAAGCATCTACACTCAGCTGGCAGTCCATTGGAAAGCAGGGCAGCGTCAACTTTAACGCCCTTGCGGAAGTACTCACGTTTCATTCAGCGCCACTGGAGCAAGAACTCGAGATCACAGGTCCAATGGCAGCAAAGCTTTTTGTGGCATCTTCTACATCTGACATGGACCTCTTCCTAACATTGCAGGCGCATTCGCCCGACGGTCGCGAAGTCGACTTTGAAGGAACATTAGATCCGCGAACACCCCTGTCACAAGGGTGGTTGCGGGCATCTCACCGGAAGCTTGACAGGCAGAAGTCGTTGCCTTATCGCCCATATCTCGCACACGATGAACAAGAGCCCCTAGAACCGGCAAAGGCTTACGAGCTGGACATCGATGTGCTGCCTACCCATATCATCCTGCCTAAAGGTTTCACCCTGGCTCTGCAGAATGCTGGCAAGGACTTTGAACGCTCTGCTCAGCATACGCAGGGGGAGCTTTCGTGGGCGGCGCAGGGGGCCAGAGGTTCAGGGCCTTTCTCGCATACCTCCCCCAATGATCGCCCTACGGACATTTTTGGTGGAACAACCACGATCTTCCTAGGTGGAGAGACGGGCTCGTATATACTGCTCCCAATAATTAGTAGATAGGCCTGGAGCTGTTCGATCGATTTAGGATTGTCACTCCGTATGTATCTCTCCGCAAAACATGGCTGTCTCTGTCACCTAGTCTCGGCCACATGGACAGAAGAGAACCTCCAGCATTGCTGCAGTTCTGCGCCCTGTCTCTGGAATAAGCCTTGCTTTGGCCTGCGGCTACGCACATAGCACAGAGATCTAGATTGAGGCTGGAGAGTGAAGTGTGATAGCACTAAAGGTCCGAAGTTATCTGTAATAGCATGGTTCATACTATGCCCATTCTGTGCTGACTGGCTATCCTCATCGTGTCAATTGACATCGATGACCACACAAGGTCGCTCGACAGTGAGTTTAAAGTTGTAGAGTCGATCTCTTACGCTCGCGAGCGCAACAACAGGAGCTATATGTAAAGTGGATTCCAGGCTGACTGCACGCTGTGGGAGCTTGTTATATACATATCATTGGAGGGGGCCGTTCACGTCTCATACAGACTGCACCCACACTCACACCAAAGTGCTTTCAGATCACATAATACATGGTAGACACAACTTGCTGCCGTCACACCATTGCCAAAATTCGTCTCGGAAGTTGCATTGAACCAATGAGGCAGACTTGCATTGACCGCAGCCGCTCTTGTCACGAACCAGAAGCTGACTCGGACAAAACAGCGACGTTCCCAATACTCCAGAGAGGCTCGATTGCCAGGTGATTAATCCTCCAAGCCCCCTCTTGGTAGGTCAACAGGGCCTCATATCGGCTTTTGCTCCAATAGTGATCTTTAGCTGTCTGCATCAGGCCCTGGTCCTTTCTGAAGTGTTGAGCTTCTGCGTAACATTTGATCCTCAGTTGATCATCATCTGCGCCAGGAAGAAATTGAAAGTTGCTGAGGGAGTGGGTGGTATCGAGAGGAATGCCGACGGTATCCATGCAGGTTTGAACAATTGCTTCCCGGCCTTGAACGATAGGTATGTCCATACCAAGCTTCGAGAATTTGGTCAGATCTAGAATGGCATCACTCGTGAAGGCCGACTCAAGTTGTTGTGAATCGGCACAGTCGAGCCCGACAGTATACCGCACCAAAGTGTCGACAGCACCCTCGCTCTTCGTCCTCAAAGCCATTTTGGATCTTATGCAAGAAACCAGTCTACTTGTTTGCTTTCCAGATTTGATGTGAAATGAATCGAACTGGCACGAACAAACCCAGCCTGGGCTCAGACTGCAAGATGGCGGCAAGCTGGGACGCCTTTTAAATGCTATCTTATTGCCAATTCAGAAACCAGGCCTTAAAATTCGTTTGGCACGCGATAAGTCCGACGTGGACGGACATATGTTAGCACCCACTACTCCGACACTCATTCTAGATCAGCACGCGATAAGTCCGACGTGGACGGACATAGCTGTTAGCACCCACTACTCCGACACTCATTCTAGATCATTAAAGCCAACACATTACTCCGTACGTCTGGCGCGGGCTAATAATGTATCCGGCTGCAGGTCTCGGAATCATCCAGGCCCCATATAGGACCTTACCCAACTTTCTTGTCCCGCACAGTTAGGGGGGTGTTGTTTCTGAGTTCTGCTGTCAGGCTTACAACTAGATACAGCTGCAGCGTTCATTCCATCGCGGCTTGTAAGCGGCCAGCCATCAGCACAGCACCTAATTAAGCGTTGACGAAGCAGTCACAGTCTTAAGAACGTTTCCGTGATTGAAAGGTCGCACCAACCCGATATCAGGTATCACTGAACAATAAATCCGAAAGCAAGGTGGCTAGAGCTCAACTCCGCGTCCTTAACTGGGGATAGACCCTGGAACAGGAGGCCTTCGTGGCGCAGATGGCGCAGATGGCGCAGATGGTCTTCCACTGGCAGTAGAGTCATGATATGACAGAAGTCAACTGGGTTACTAGAGTTTTATAGAATTTACCTCCCGTCGGGATGGAGAGTTTTCTCCGTGTAGTCGATCAGACTCTAAAAGGGGGCTCTGAGGATGGTGGAATTGCTAACCTTGCAGAACCTACAGTAGGTGCTAGATGCGGTGGGACCAATCAAAGGTGTCACTTGTAACATCGTGCTTATCTTGATATATACACCCATCATCGTCACGATACCTAAAAGCTTGTGGCAGCCCCAATTGCTTTCGACAGTCCAATGCTTCGTGCCTAGAAAATAGCGAGCACATTGGGTGGCGATCCCACAGCTCCCGGTTGGTTCAGCGGCACAGATGCCAGCAAGAAGCTGTATCGCTTGACCTTGTCACAGTGCTCGGACAAGGCCTTCAGATCCCAGAGCTCTCCAATTGACATGCCCATGAGCGAAATCAGGTAAGAGTGCAGCACTGTCGTAGCAGTGAATGAGTCAGCGTGCGAGTTCCAACGATATGTGCAATGTTTGCGCGGAAAGTCCCATGAGGGGCTACGAAACGTACCCAGGTCTTTGACTGTGCCCTCCTTACCATTTACAATGGGAGGCAAATTCCTAGTGAAATTGTAAGCAAGACTGAATCATCGAGCCAGTGCGTGAAGGGTTTTGGGGCAAGCTTACCAGACAGCAATCATGTCACCCGCCACGACTGCGAAGTCGCGTTCAGTTCCTTCTACTCCCACCACCCTATGGGCTGGCATTGCCTCGTCCTGCCGCTCTGCAGTCATGGCGCCTAACGCGTCGGTGAAGCCAGATCGCACGATAAGGATATCGCCGAGCTTGAACGCGACTCCCTGGTGCTGGGCGATTTTCTCGATGTCTTCGATCTTGATCTGGTCGTTGTTGAAGAGGTCATACTTGATGCCGTGGACATCGGCATAGGCTTTGTAGTCAATCAACACCCCTCGAGCAACCACTCCACCTCTTTCGTGCCAGTCTACATAAGGTAAGCATGGAGTGGTATTGATGGACACCAGCACTAACGGTTTAATGTTGGATATTTGTGCTCCTTGTCCTCATTTCCAAAATCCTGAACCAGTGCACCTTTGGTGATCTTGACACCATTGTATGCCTGATGAGCGCCCTGATGGAGATAATGAGCTATTCGTGTTAGCTATTGTGCACCAGAAGACTCTTCGCCTAGTGCTGAACCGACCCAGACTGTCCCACTGGCTGCTTGTCTGTGTATTGAAGGAAACCTCGTCATCGAATGCAAGAGATGGAAAGGGAGACTTGGAGAATGCAAGCACTTTGTGCTCGGAAGGTTTGCCCGCAAAACCCGGGGTTTTGATGGCGCCGAGTGGCCAGCTATATCGGTCAGAATTGATTGATGGCCTACCATGCCATGAATTCGTCTAGGGCGGGCAATACTCACTTCAGTGAGACTGAGATCCCGTCCCTGGCCTCAGTAAAGGCAGCTTGCACCACGTCTTTCGTCAGAATGTTAAGAGTGCCAAAGACATCCCTTTTGCAGTCTTTGTCGAACAAGCCCCATGTGCAGCCCTTGGGCATCCCTTTCACTGATAGAAAATATCAGCGTTGGTCCAACGAAGGCTTTGCTGATGCTGGCTTTCCGAACGTACCTTCAAGAAGATCATCCCAGTCCGCTAATGCGATAATCAGTGCTCCATCGTCATGGGTTGAAACCATGCCAGGCCCCCACCATCTCACACCATGCAAAGGGAAGACTTACGTAGTTGAGCCATGATATCTTCTTTGCTGCTTGATTATTCGGCAGGCTTGCACTGTTGCAATGTCGTTCGTATACTCATCTGTGCACCCAGGCTGGAGGAGAACGTTCATCCTTTAAGATGTCGTCCAATCCGGGAGGACATGCCGCATTGCTCTTCCGTCGGAAGTCTGGTATGCTGCCCTGGGCCTCTCACCATACAGCACGAGTTGGCGATAGCCCCCCCGCACTGCAGTACTGTGCTTGATCGCGAAACCTTCGGTGCTTGGATTATCTTCATCTAAGGAGGAGATGAAGGCGTGGTGGGTCACCAAGACTGGAATGGTGGTCTTTCGGCTCGGAAGAGGGGGCGGAGGAGACATATGATCCTTGAGCAAGCCGCATCCGAGCGGTAGGGCCATCCAAATGGTGAGATACCCTTTGAGAAGGCGGTTCCGACCCGTTCGAGAATGAGCGCCGATGTCATAGACCAGTACATATGCTATCGGCATCGTTGTGTACTTAGATAGTTCGAAATGGGTCGCGGAATAGCAGTCACAATGTGGAGTGGGCTACACCAAGAAACCTTGCAGCTCGAGTGTGGTTGAACCTTGGTATCCATGCCCCCGGCATGGCGACAGCTTGCTCTAACAACAAGCTGGAATTGCCGTGCAGATGAACCTATTCTCTGACCTAGTCTCTGGGCCCGAAAGAATCGCTGAAGTATCAATTTCCATCCTTAGTGTGTACGAGCATCGGTACAGCACCGAAGTGTCGTCTGACCCCAGGGATCGAGGGACATACTAGTGCGATGCGGCATCTTGAATAGCATAAAGTCGCGACAGCCTTCATCTCTGTTCGTCGGCCTGTCTGGCCATGATGACAACAAGCCAGCAGACATCGATGCCTATGCGACCATCTGCAAGATCGACGAGAGCTACCAACTCGACTTCAAGATTTAGCCAACAGGGAATGGGGAAGAGCGAGATGCTCGTCTTCGAGATCAACTCCAAAAATCCGGCAGGCGTTGCAGGATTTGCTGTAGATGAAACGGCTGATAGGCAAACCCCACACTTATGCCTCTTCTGCGAGGTCTTCTGAAGGGTGTTGTCACTAATGGAACATATGGTATCAGCACGAAAGGCGATTTGCCGGGACGAACATGGTCCCTATTAGTATAGTAACCGGCAGGTTTGGCAGCTTGATAGATCTCTAAGAACTATCGCAAAAAGGAGACAAACAAGCATAAAATGTGCAATTGAGGGTCTTGCTTGAGGCGCCCCATGGGGTCGTTTGCGTCGTTGTCAAGCGAGCCAAGTGCGTATCGTGAACCTCTGTAGGGCTTTTTTCTTGTACACTCTTTGACGTTTGGTCCTTTCTACCTCTGTACTTACTTACGATCTCACTGACGCTGCACTATCTCTGAGTGCACACCACAGACCATGCCCACTCATCATTGCGCAAGATGCAACACATTTTTCCAACGAGCAGAACACCTGGCCAGACACGACTAGCTTCACCTTGGTCAAAGGCCTTACAATGCCCCAGGTGCCAAAGAACCTTTTCGAGAAGGTGAGTGCGTGGGATATACATCATTCCCATTCGCAGGAGCCAGTCGTCCTCACCACGCTTCCAGGGATACGTTGCAACGTCACCTGACGGTACACGAGAAGAAAGTAGAAGTTGACGCTAGACCAGTCCATCCGGGTCGAAGAGTCAGGCGCCTCTGTCAGCGTTGTTCCACAAGCAAGCTCAAATGCGATGGTGCTTCACCTTGTAAGAGGAGCAGCGCAAAGCAAAACGTGTGCAGCTACGGATCTACTGAAAGCCCAAGTACCGCGCAGACGGCTTTTCCTCGCAATCAAGGTAATGATGGAAACGACGACGCCGCCCTACAATGGCAGCCTGGTTCAGAACCCAATCTTTCGGTAGGCGAAAACTCCAACCTTGCTTGGCCTCGGTTGAACGAGGGCCCCTCCATCGATACGCAACCCACTCCAAGTGAACAAGACAACGTCCCGGCCGACCACACGATCTTGTCGGAATTTCGACCTGCAACGGATACCGTCCATGAGCCTTGGGCAGCGCCTAGCCATGCGAAACCTTTGGCTGGGCAAGGAACCAAGGGTATCTCCTTTGACGCTCGCGGATGACCAGCGCCCACTCACCAGGCTTCCAATCCGGTGAGGCCCTCACAGGCGCAATGGCTCTCGAGCTGCAGTCGACTGGATTGTTTTCCTTTGGCTTTCCAGCGGCTGATAGCAGCTTCTGGGATGACGGCCTGGACCTGGAGGCGCTTTATCACGGTACGTCTGCGGATTTTAGCTTCCCGCTCACAAGACCAAATTCACAGCGTTCGGCAACCTGCACGCCATGACAGAAGAAGACTGGGATAAGGTGTGTCCCCAGTTGCCGCTCTCTTTTCTGATACACACCGTGGCCTCTGGCCTTGACATGTGGTATGATATAGTGCTGGGCGGTAAATGTCAAGGGAGATCTCCATCTCCTGCGGGAAGCAGCACCGACTTTCAACGCAAATGAGGAAGGCGGGGTGTTTCTGATCACTTCCTCACTAGCGGTATGTATTACCACACCCACCATGCTGTCACATTGTAACCTGTGGTTGATATTGGAGATCAGGCCGTCTCGCCTTCGGGCAGCTCGCTACCGTACTCTGTGACCAAAGCAGCAGGTGAAAATACCCAGATTCATGATTATCCATCGAACGCATACGACTGACCGGCATATCCAGGATTGCACCTTATGAAAGCTTTGGCTGTCACACAAGGACCTAAAATCAGAGTGAACGCAATCTTACCAGGACTGCTGCTTACGGAATGGGTATGTACCGCCTCCTTGTTAACTAGCGGATAGGCATGAAGACTGAACACCATTGCTACCATCCAAGGCCAACGATTTACCAACGAGCAGCAACAAGCAATGGCGGACCGAGCCACTTTAAAACGAGTCGTGAGTCCAGGGCCCAAAGAGCAATGGTTTCAAGTTCGCTTTTCGTTGCGCAAATTTCTAACGCAGCCTACTACTCCAGACCGATTTGGAAGACTGCGCCAACGCGTTCGTTGCAACGGCCAAGAACGGGTCCATGACGGGACAGGAGATACAAGTGGGTTTGTGTTGATCTCTGAGGCACCGAGGCGGTGTCAAGAACCACGGATACCGCTCAAGCATGCTAACTGGTATGACAGATTCAGGCATGCTCATTCACTGACACTCTGGTAAAGGATGCAGCAGGTTCATAGACTCGACTTATACCATATTTTAACCGATTGGAACAATAAGCATTCGAGTCAGTTAAATGCTCACCTTGATCAGCAGTTCACTCCGTTTACAGTCCGCTGGAGCTCTCTAGAAGGGAATCATCCAGCCGTGAAAGGAGCGCCTCGCCAATTTCCTCAACCAAATTATGAGCCAGGTTTAGACTAGAAGGCCATCACAATTCTCACAGAAGACACTTCCGGCGTAAGTGTGAGATGGGCCTTGCATCTAGAAAATCAGTCAGCAACATGGAGCTGTATATGATGTCTCCGGTGACTGACAACAACGTTGTCTTCCCCGTTCCCGCTGTGATATCTGTCAGAGTAACAACACTTCACCATTGTGTGATGTCCCCTACTGGCGCCTTTCAACCACAAAACCGTCTACGGCTTGTCTTCGGTGCCTTTGTTTGTTCAGGGTGTCCTCATCAATCTGCTCGAATACATCAAGCCAGGATTTGTAGGCCGATGATAAGAACCGGTTTTCCAGCCGCATCTACTATTCGGGGCGATAGATATAATACACCTAATCCGACACCAGAATAGATCTCTTCGACCTATGGTACCGAGTCACTCCTGGAGTCTGATACCCACGGGCCCACTTAGGAAGGAACAAGATCCCTTAGTTAGCACAGCAGAGTCGCGGGGTAGATCGTCTATTAAATAGTATCATATCATAACGTTACTTGTTGAACGTTATTGGAATAAAAACATGATATAGTATTAATAGCTAATTCGAGAAGCTCAGTAGTAACGCCGAGCTCAAGAAAATAGATAATTGCGTCCAGGTCCACGACTCCGAGTAGTACATATGGAATGAGCAGTTCAAGGAGAAACATGGTAAGGAAAGGAAAGGCAGAACCTGGAAGAGAGCACCGCCCAGGAAAAGCAGAATAATAAATCGGTGGGGAGCGAGGAGGTCAAATTGAGACCATAAAGCGGCGGGGGAGGGGGCGGATGACTCAGCGGGGGAAAAAGGGGTCAAGGAGAACTCCGAAGGGCAAAAAGTGTCAGTCAGTTTCGGGGATTCTATATTAATTACGATAATTACATATTACGATATAAACTCGTATCTATATACACACACACACGAGACACGCACACACCGTGTTCAGCTTAGTCATTTGCGCACAAGCGACCTGTCACCCACCTGTCTTGTCACCACAAGACCCCCAGCTAACTATGTCAGTACGAAGTACGGAGATACTTGGCTCGGGCCATCCCACCTCCCAACCCCCGCCAACCACCGCAAGCGAGGCCATGTGGGGGGGGAGGTGAGAGGAGAATAGATTCAGGCCGGGTGCTGTGTCTGTGCGCGGCGTGCGGCGCGCATCGCATTGGATTTCGACATATATCTCGGTTCCCGATATCAGCTCCTCCTCCATTTGGCAAGACCATTCACCTGAGTTGCCCGCTCACTCACTCTTTTACCCCACGTCAGAACTACACACACACACACACCCACACATACACACTTCGGTTCGGTACCTTTCACCGAACCAGCAACTGAAGGACGCCAAATCAAGCGAAGTCGAATATAAACACCGACATATCAAAAACCACCACCACCACACCACCATGCCGCGAGTCTTCCTCATCACGGGCACGTCGTCGGGGTTCGGGAAACACTACGCGCAAGAAGCGCTGGACCAGGGCGAGCACGTGGTGGCGACGGCGCGGGACCCGAGCCGACTGTGCTTCGCGCACACGACGGCGGAAAACTACCTCGCGCTGACGCTGGACGTGACGTCGAAAGCCTCGATCCTGGCCGCGTTCGACGCGGCGCTCGCCAAGTTCGGGCGCGTGGACGTCGTGGTCAACAACGCCGGCTACGGGCTGGCCGGCTGCTTCGAGGAGCTCGGCGACGCGCAGATCCGGCGGCAGATGGAGGTGAATTTCTTCGGCGTGCTGGACGTGACGCGCGCCGCCATGGAGGCCATGCGCGACCGCCAGGTTCCCCCTGGCGGCCTGATCCAGCAGATCACCAGCATCGGCGCGCAGCGCGGCGTGCCCTTCGTCTCCATCTACTGCGCCAGCAAGTGGGCCGTCGAGGGCTTCACCGAGGCCGTCGCCCATGAGGTCAAGCCCGAGTGGGGGATCAAGTTTACCTGTATTGAACCCGGCGGGTTTCGGTATGTCCCACTCTCCATCATTGTCATCTCATGTCATGTCATGTCACATCCCGGCTCCCCCCCTCCCCCCCCAGCATTTCGTTCTCGTTCTCGTGTCCCGTGTCTCGCGTCTCGCATACTCGCATACTCGTATATATACTAACAGCGTTGCCTCTCTCTCTGCCCAAAAAGAACGGAATACTCGGGCCGCAGCATGGAATTCGCAGCCCACCGACACGCGGCGTACGACCACATGGACGCGGCGGACGCGATGGCCAAGCGGCACGGCACCGAGGCCGGCGACCCAGCCAAGGGCGCGAAGGCCATGTACAAGCTGGCGTGCATGAAGGAGCCGCCGCTGCGCGTCGTCATTGGCTCCGACGCCTACGCCGGCGTCATGAATAAGGTCGAGCAGTATGAGCAGAGTTACAAGATGTTTGAGCGCTTGAGTAATGAGACTGATGTTGAGGGTTGGAATGGGGGTCCTTGATTAGGGGCAGGGGAGGGGAGAGGGAGGGAGGGATGAATGGTGGGGGATCGATGAGCATAGCGTGCATAGCATGCACGGGTCGTCTGTTTCTGAGTCTGGGTCTGAGTCTGGGTCTGGGTCTGGGTTCGGGTATTGGGATAGAGTAGGATACATGAAAATGAAAATGAAAGCGAAAGTGATAAGACGAGTCGGGTCAAAATTCAAAAATGAAAAATGGCTGGACGAGTCAGCGAGTCAGGTCGATAAATACGGAGTATGGAGTCTGTCCTTAGAGTACAGACGTGGATGTAGACCTACGATAGACATACGCACGTCGCACTGCGAGGCGAGATGTGTAGGGTCCTAGTTAGTTCAGAGCGACAGAGCAACCCCTGAGGCTTCATGCGGGGCATTGCTGTTGCGATGGGATGGGGGAAAAAAACAAACCTCTCCGTCTAGAAATGGGCGGCGAGTCAAGGCTGGAGGGAGGGAGGAAGGGGAGGGTGAGTGTATGTGCTAGCGGCCCTATCCTACTATATCCTAATACGTGCCTTCGTGCCACTGTCACACACACAGTCAATGGGAAAATGAGATGTGAAAATAGAGCGTGTCTCTCGAGATGAGTGAAAAGTGTCTCGTTCCATTCGCGATTCTCCTTTCTACAGATCTGAAGAGGAAGTATCCATCATCGCCACCTAGTTTGAGTCCATCGACCGTTTCAACTTCTCATCAAGGTGAAAGCATCTCACTGAGATACACTCCAAGTCATTGACGAGAGTCATGTGATGGTCCAATCTCTCTTCTCTCTCTTCTTCCTCCTCCTCTTTCATTCCAAATCCTTCCATCCTCCTAATACAGTTCGTAATGTACATATACACATAGCGGTACCTTAGGTAGAATAGTAAGTAATAAACAAGGAATAAAGGCCAGCCCAATTATGCAAGGTATGGGGTTCTCTTTCTGCGTCATTCAGTTCAAGTCAATGGCTTCGTCTCAGTGTGCGAATGTGATGCGAGCTTGGTGTCTCTGTGCTCTTTTTCTCTCTTTCTGTCTCTTCCCCGGAGGGTAGCTCTGACAGCAGGAAGTCGATCATCCCAGCCAGCGTGATGAATACAACAAACGATCTTTCCTCGTATGAACATAATGCAATGTAAAAAAGGGGGGGGGAAAGGGAACCCATACACCGAATTTCCCAGGATTCTGAAGATCCGTACCGTGAACCAACCCATTCGTATCCCATCCATGATAGCAATTAAAAGAAAGAAAACTTAAAAAGGGGGTATCTAAAGTTGATTCAAGCGAAATGTAAAGAAGTGAAAATCCGGGTCTTTCCCCCTCATCGCCCAATGAAAAGGGCGTATGAAATACTTTTTGCGATGGTGTAGCTTTTTGGCCGGCTCGAAAATGATCACTTCTTTTGAGTGGGCCTTTTTGCAATATGCATTTTGGATTTGCGTACAACTGCCCGCATACACTTTTGTCTTCCGAAGCGCGCGTTCCGTGATTGGTCAATTGGGTATAGCTTCAATTGATTCGATGAGCTTGTGCTTGTGCAGTGCTCAATTGTTGCTTCAAGGAATTGATCTCGTCTTGCATCGAGTTCATCCTCTGTTCCAAGCTACTCACGTAGGCCCAGAGTCGATCTTCTTTGGCAAACATGGGATTGCTGTTCTCACCGCTACCGTGGTGGCTGGACAAGCTGTTGCTATGAGAGGATAATGGACCACTACCAGTCATGTGTGTAGGCGGTCCACTCGGTTGAGTTGGAGGATGTGCTGGTGCACTCTGACTGGGCAATGTAAATCGCGAATCAGGTGGATTCAAGGGCGGCGGGAGGGGAAGTTGAGGTCCTGTAGGTAGCCCCAGAGATCCAGGGGCACTGCCACGATTATATTGAGCCTGCTGATAATGTGCCATGCTGGGTGAACGATTCCGGCCAAGGCTCCCCTCAGATACACCTGGAACGGAACCTCTCTGTGGTTGATTGGGTGAAAGGGGCTTTGGGCTTTCACTGATTTGACTTGGTGCAAATACTGTCCCTCCCTGAACCGATGGTCGGGAGCTTGAGGCTGACACGGAGAGTTGTGGGAATGGCAGTGGCACCGCGGCCGCTGTCCCCGCGACCATAGAAGCGCCAGTGCTGGGCTGGTTGAAGGCATTTCTTGGTGGGAAGAATCCACCAGGTATGCCACCAGGAGGAGGACCTTGTAGAGGAGGATATGTGCTTGGAAGCCTTGAGGCATGGTCTGATTCATCTAAGGTGTCGTCTCCCGAGGGCGCTTGACGACGAATAGCAGGTCTTTTATCGTTCCCTTCTTCGTCATCCATGGCATCAGGTTCATGGTACATGACACCTTCCATAGAGTCATCGTTGCCATCGTCGTCATCACCACCAAAACTTCCCACACTCGCCCTTCGTCCGGCACAACCGCCTGGACCTTTGTTATGACGAGCCAAAGCATCACCTCTGGCAAACTTTCGGCCACACTTGGGGCAAATATGAGGACGTTCACCCGTGTGCAGTTTGGTATGTCGTTTGAGATCATGCAGTCGCCGAAACCTGGAGTGGCAGGTGGAGCAAACGTAGGGTTTTTCTTGGCTATGTGTTAACAAATGGCTCTTTAGATTGTGATGACGAGTGAATTCGGTGGCGCAGTATGGGCATCTATGCTTTTTGCTGGAAGGAGATCTTGTACCTTGTCGTGTGCCTGAATGAGGCAAGCTCATCCCCCGCCTCGCACTTTCATTTACTGGGGGTTGCAATAAAGGTGCTGGATAAGAGAAGGCCTTGTTGCTGGCGGATTCCTCGGTGGGTGAGGTTGAGCCTGCCTCAGAAGCATTTACGACTTGGCGAACAGTCTCCTCGATGGGTAAAGGACTGCCTACGGTGGTGGTGATGCCGGTGGCAGCAGCCATGCTGTCCAAAGTTCCGACACTGGATAGACTTGTAGGGCTTGTCTGGATGACATGATTGTCGGCAGATGATGTTGCGACCTCGGGACTCGTCCTTTGAGGTTGTTCAATATGTTCAGCGACTTCGGCGAATGGCTCGCTCAGTGTCCTGGCGGGGTTGTCTGTGGTTATGGGTGTAGTGGGAGCCTTGCTCACGACATTCTCATTCGCACCCATCAGGTTGGTGAGAGCTTGATGGGATGGATTGGGACTGGTATTTGTGGAGGCGGGGGAAGGAGATGTTTGGTGCGCTTCGGCAAATGCGACAGCGGCGGTCATTTGAGGAGGATCAAGGCGTGGTCGTTTGCCAGGTCTCGCCGATTCCTCGAAATCACGCGAGTTGGAGGTGTTTGTTTTCTGGGATTGCTCCGTGATGGCGGTTGGTTTAGCGAAGGAGGAAGAGGTAAGGGAGGGATTGTTCGAGGAAGGTTGTTGATTCGGACTCGGCTCAGCCATAAACAATGAAGGGACACGAACAGGCGAGTTCTAAGGGTAGCTGGCAGGGAGGTCTGTCAGCATTGTCGGGTTGACATTGAGGTGTAAGGGTATGTTTAGTTGGGAGCAACAGTGGAGTGTGAAGCGAGGATGGTTTGCGAGGGCGATGTGGAGAAAGTTAGGTGTCTGGCTATACTCGTAGCTCGCATGAAAATAGACAGAGGGGCGCAGGGTCATTGGGTTTAGCATAGAATAGTAACAGCAACTCGTATGCAAGAATGGAAAGACGGTACCTTTTGCTGGGGCATAGGTCGAGGGGTGCGGCCGGAGGTCGAGCTGAAAATCAGGCTGAGCGTGGATTCGGACTCAGCCTCACGAGGGCGGAAAAAGGTGGCGCTCAGGCTGATGACAAGCGAGGACCGGATATGCGCAGGCGCGCGACTGTCGGGGGGTCAACTATTCCTCGGCGAGATGGTCGGTGACAATGCGCAACATGATAAGAGGTACAGAGGAATGCGCGGGACCGAGTTGAAGGGTGGGTGGTTGGATGGGTGAGCGGGTTTCTCAAAGGACTGGGGAGAGAGTGAGGGTCAAGAGTTGGCGGGCGCGCAAGGCTTCGAGGGAAGACAGTGGCAGTCTGGCGTTCAAGGAGAGAAAGCGAGTGCAGCGCAGTGCGAGCTCGAGGATGGAACTGGAGGAATGAGAATGAGAGTTTGGAACGAACAACAGGAGGAGATCGGCGACGGGAAAGGTGTTGAGTGTCTTGAGTCAAAATGGTGAAGGTGAAGCTAAAGGCGAAGGTGAATGATGGCAGGTCGATGAACGATTTGGAGAGTTTTCGATGCGCCAGTCTTTCGTCAGGTTCAGGTTCAAGTTCAACTTCTCTCAGCAGCCCTTCCAACTCGAACTCCAGGGCTCCGCGACGGGTGTCTGTGCTGGTGGCAGGTGGGCAGGTCGAGGCTTCAGGTGTGGCTTGGGCGGTGCGTAATCTTTGGAATGACGCTGTATGAGGGGGGCCAAGTTTGGATCAAGGGAAATAAGGCCAATACTTGGTACACACAAACGAGGGGTGGTGGGCAACGAAGAGAGAGGTGAGGCCAAGTCGATGTAATGTCGAGATGGAAGTGTGTTCCGTGGATTCAGCGATATTGAACGAACTCAGTTTCCTCCGTCGAGAATGGGAAGCAAAAGACTGAAACTGAGAAATGTGGTGGTGATGATGAGGACAGAAAGAATCAACCCAACCCTGGAGGGCACCTGGGCTGGCGATGATTCATTGCATATTTGTAATGACAAATGTAATTCAAGGATTGCGTTGCTGGGGAAGGGCGCTTGGCGGCTCAGGAAGACAACGGGGCCACCGCCACTCCTACTACCACCTAGGTAGGGGCCGTCCCTGCAGACGAGAAATACGAGACGGTCAGTCAATAATGAATTTCACGCGTTTTGTCAAAAAAAAAAAGGATGGCTTGACTTTTGATGACGGTCAACCGAAAGGATGATGGGTGCGCAAACCCAGCTCGGTGTGCGATGATGGTACAGACGAGGACCCGAGTGGAGTCGATTAGTGGTTGTTGTTCAGTCGTTGGTGGTTCCCCGGCTCGAAGCTACGAGCTCTCTCTCTCTACGGATACCTCGTGCCCGTGCAGGTCGGCCAGTACTCGCAGGAGTAGCCACAGAACGACCCCTAATACCAGGGCCAACAGGACGCGAAGCTTGAGGGAGAGGCGCAGGCGTCTCCCCGGTTGAATCTAATGATCCTCTCATCCTTGCTGGGTGGCGCCCTCCTCGTCACTCGCCCGCCGCGCATGCACCATCTGTGGCTCCCAGTGGCTCCCAGTGGCTGCCACCCCGATCACCCACCCACTATCGGCGACCATCTGCAGCCTCCCACCCTCTCCCAGCCATTGTCAGCCATTGGCAGCCATTGATGTTGCCACAAACAGAAGAAGTGGCGCCCGAAGGATCCTCGTGCGTACTAGGCTACTGTGGGCAACCGACGAG
>Ga0105239_10004300_pt1 | contig 17081 bp, 11 predicted proteins | sample KBSC44metaG_FD_92761 | JGI IMG/M metagenome (GOLD analysis project Ga0105239, IMG submission 92761) | Corn rhizosphere microbial communities from Kellogg Biological Station, Michigan, USA - KBS C4-4 metaG | ecosystem: Host-associated > Plants > Roots > Rhizosphere > Soil | place: Michigan, USA...
TTAGGGAAAACAAGCCTTATACGTATCGTGCCTGTTTGTGGGTCCACAGCACGGTCTATTACAGAAATTTTCCCGGTAAAAGGATAAAGCGAATTATCGGGCAGTTGCATCGTAAACAAAGAATCGGATATAGACTTTTTATTTATTTGAAACTGCTCGAAAGCAAGAAGTTGTTTTTCGTTTACCAGGAAATCAACAGCCATCGGGTTGTTCGTAGATATAGTATTTAGAATGGTTTGCCCTGCCACTACTACATTGCCCAACCTTACAGCGCTAATACCAACGGTGCCATCAAATGGCGCATAGATATTTGCAAAGTTCAAATTGGTTTTCGCCGTTTTTAATGCTTCCGCAGAAGCCGCGGTCTGACTTTTGGCATTTTCCAGAGCTATCACTGCATGATCGTATGCTTGCTTTGCCACCGCATGATATTTATCCAAATACACATAGCGGTCAGCATCCTGTTGTGCCTGCACCTGGTTACCCTGCGCTACTTTAAGATTGGCAGCGGCCTGGTCGTACGCAGCCTGGTAAATACGTTTATCAATCTCATAGAGCAATTGCCCTTTATGCACCTGGCTTCCATCTGCAGCAAAAATTCCCGTCACGTAGCCTTGCACGTTAGCAACAACATTTACCTGGCTTAATGCCTGTGTTGTAGAAGGGTACTTATCATAGTATAAAACATTTTTACGCTCCACAGTAACCAAATTCACCGGTATGGGTGGGTTGGCAACAGGAGGCTTTTGCTGACACGAAAAAAATGTGATACAACTACAAAAAATGATGCTTACTGTTACTCTATTCATTGAACAGGTTTTTATGTGGAAATAATTTTAATACTGAATATCTCCCATCGCCTTTTGCCAGTCGATTTTGCTGGATAGCGTCTGGAACAAGGCATCCAGGTAGGTTAATTCAGAAGTTCTCAAATTCGATTCGGCTGTAATGACATTCAGATAAGGAACCAGACCTTGCTTGTATTGCAGGTCCACAACAAAATACACCCGCCTGGAAAGTGCCACGTTATCTTTCGTCTGTTGCAGGTTATACATATTGCTTTTATAACTGGCTAATGCCGTTTTGTATTCTGAATAGATAGCCGCTTTAAGATTCACTTCGCTCCAGTCAAGCAGTTGCCCCTGCAATTTTGAACGATGTAAATTCTGTATGCGCGAAAACCCCGTAAACACCGGCACGCTTAAGGTTAACCCTAACAATGAATTGGGATAGGCATTGGTATATAGTTTCGCGAATTCATTGTTTTGAAAAGCATAATTGTAATTGTAAAATGCTGACAGCGTTGGCAGATAAGACTTTTGATAATATTTAGCAAGCTCGTGTTGCAGGCTCTTTTGCGTAGCAAGCTGCCTGAACTCTACCCGTTTTTCATATTGCAGTTGTTCAGAAGTATCGATAGCCATATTTTTCAACATTTCAGTACTGTCATAGCTTACATTAAATTGCTGCTCCGATGGATATCCCATCAATTGTTTTAATGCTGCATATTGCGGGGCCACACTTTCATTCGCCTGCTTTAACTGAACCATGGAGGTGTTGAGCGTTACGGTTGCCTGTTCATAATCTGTTTCATCTACAATACCACCTACATACTGGTGATAAGCAGTGCGCAGGCTTTCACCCAGGCGTGATGTATCTTCTTTAAGAACGTTCATTTGCTGCAACGTAAGTAACAGGCTGTAAAATGATTTGCTTACGTCAGCAACAAGTTCAATCTTAGTACTGTCCGTCGCTTGTTCTGCTTCTTTCAGGTTAAGAGGTGCCGTTTTGGATGCATACGAAAGGCTGGGGCTATAAATAGCCTGGGTAATACCCACCCCCGGCGTTGAGGTATTAACAACACTTGTTTTTATTGGCGTTTCAATCCCGTTTACATTTGAAAGCGAGGTTGGCCGCTGCAGGTAATGATTCAGGTTAGCGGTAACACCCACCTGTGGATACCATCCCGATAAACTGATGGCGTTTGACGCTTTTGTAATATTTGTCCTGACCAGTGATTGTTGTAATGCGGGTTGATGTAGCAGTGCATAGTCAAGGCATTGCCTGAGCGAAAGAGATGCAATGGTATCGTTTATACTTTGACCAAAGCCTGGTTGATTAAAACCGAGGACAGTAACGAAAAAAAATACGCTCATAACGCCGGTTCTTTTCGCCAATACTGGTGCTGGTACTGCCACGAAGCGCTTCCTGTAATTTATCATTGCTATCTTATTATTTTCAATACAATAGGACATGCTAAAAAGCATTAAGCATTTTAACACGGATCATCTATCGATTCATCCTTAATAAATCAAAAGCGCAGCAGGGTGGAATTATGTAATTCTTTTAAATACTTTTTAAATAACAAATTGCAGACTCAATGTTAAAGGGGAGTTTTCCAACTATTGGGAGTATGAATTAAACACTTGAAAGGTCTAATCTTATTGAATGAACAAAAGTTCTAAGTACCAGGGCCGTTTGCCATACCGAAGGACCAATAACATTTCACTACAAAACGGTGTGGCATGCCGGGTACCTGTCAACGGCAATCCAAAATAAGTGGTTAAGATAACAGCAAGTAAATTTTTTCGACGAATGATACCTAATTAAGGTGTGAAATAAAAACCGGGTATAACCTGCCTTTTTTGCAGCTATTTTGCATGTGATTACAGGTACTCTTCTTCCGAGGTTCCTCCGAGGTTCGTCTGAGGTAGTTATATTGTATACTTTCCCCCAAATGAACCGTTATGTCACAGTTGTTCGTGGTGATTCCTCATGCCTGTTTTTGTAAAAGGTAGGGCTTTTACAAATAGCATTTAAATTAGGAAATCGAAATTTTAAATATAAGAACCCTGGAATATTCAAACAATTCATGCCAATCACATGAAAACATTTTTGTCAGTACCCCATGGCTGTCAGGCACAGCAATTAGCCAAAGCAATGGCAAGCTTAGGCTTAGACCCTCATATACTTTTTGGTTGGTCGTTGAAAAAAGAAGATTTACGGACGTTGTATATAGATTAATGGGTATTATAGTTAACACTGGTTTGATGTTTGAAAACTTAATTTTAATGTTAGATGTTAGTAATAACCCCTAGATTCGTTTAACAAATTTCCCACCAGCCCTTTTTTTTCATAAACATTTTATCACTCGATTGGAAGCTTAAATCATCTAACAGTAAAATAATTGTTTATGAAAAACCAATTACTCAATTGTATCCTTTTTTTCGTTGTATTATTATCTGGGATTTCGTTAAAAGCTACTGCACAGGCAACCGATGTACAGGATTCTCTTGCGCTTGTTGATCTTTACAATAGCACCAATGGTAGTGGGTGGTCCAATCACGCAAACTGGCTTACAGCAACTCCAGTAAGTAAATGGTTTGGCATTAAAGTAACAGGTGGAAGAGTTGTATCTATCTCTCTTACCTCGAATAAACTAACCGGAACCTTTCCTGCATCACTGGGAAACCTTTCTGCACTAACTAATTTGCATGCGGGATTTAATCAGCTTGGTGGAAACATTCCATCCTTCCTGGGAAATTTACTTTCATTAGAAGTACTTTACCTGGCCAAGGACCAGTTAAGCGGCTCTATTCCAGCATCGCTAGCAAATCTTTCCGGTTTAACTTCGCTTGATTTATCTAACAACCAGTTAACGGACAGTGTCCCCTCCTGGATAGGTAATCTTTCCAATTTAAACAGTCTCAGCCTGGGTATTAACAGTTTTACAGGCGTAATACCGGAAACCCTGGGAAATCTTACTAAATTAACCTCGCTTGTTTTGGCCTCAAACAATTTGACGGGGAGTATTCCCTCTTCTATTGGCAACCTGGTTGAACTCACGGTTTTTGATGTGTCCAAAAATCAACTTGCGGGAAGCATTCCTTCATCGTTTGCAAATCTTACCAAACTGCAAAACTTTTATGTAGATGGTAACAAATTAAGCGGCCCTGTTCCGGCGGTTCTTTGCCAAGGACACTTAAATTTTTTATCATTACAAAACAATGCCTTCACTTTCGACGGTATGGAATGTGTGGCGCAGCTTAGTATAGGTGCTACTTATTCACCCCAGGCAAATATTAATATCTCTGTTCGCAATAATAAACTTTCAGTTTACGCAGGTGGTACATTAAGTAATAATACCTACAACTGGTATAGGAATAATGTTCAGGATTCAATCATCATAGGAGACTCCACTTATGCGCCAGCTTTATCCGGTATATATACAGTAAGGGTTAATAATAAAGTGACAACAAAGCTTACACTAAATAGTTACGCTGTATCTTTTGGTGAACCTCCTGTCAATGTTCAGGATTCCCTTGCACTTGTTGATTTTTACAACAGTACAAACGGTAATAACTGGACAAAGCATGACAACTGGCTCATTGGTCCGGTAAGTAGTTGGTATGGTATAACAGTAAATAACGGAAGGGTTGTTTCTGTTTCATTAACCAACAATAAAATAGCGGGAAACATTCCGCCTTCATTTGGCAACCTTACAGCACTTACATCAGTGAACCTTAGCCGCAACCTTTTAACGGGAACAATCCCTTCTTCACTTGGTAACCTTGCTGCACTTACTCTTTTGCAACTCGATCTAAACAGCTTAACGGATAGCATACCTTCATCATTAGGTAGTTGTACCCACTTGACCTATCTTTCTCTGTCTGGAAATCAATTAATCGGTAACATTCCGTCTGCTTTAGGAAATTTAATTAACCTCCAGTCAATTGATCTCAGCTCAAATCAACTGGAAGGTGGAATCCCTGTTTCCTTTAGCAACCTTTTAAATCTGACAGGCCTTTATTTAAAGAAAAATAAATTGAATGATACTATTCCGGGTATACTTGGAAACTTATCCAGTCTCACTGTTATAGATTTATCCAGCAACCAGTTACACGGAGATATTCCCTCTTCTTTGGGAGGCCTCTTGCAATTAACCCGTCTGGTACTGGCTACAAATAATCTAAGCGGCACTCTACCGGCATTATTAGCAAATCTTCCAAATCTCAACACGCTCGATTTATCAACCAATAAGTTTACGGGACAGATTCCATCTGCCTTCGGCAATTTTGCCATACTGGCTTTGCTCAATTTGTCTAATAACTTACTTGACGGCAATATACCGGTTTCTTTAGGTAACCTCTCCAGCCTTGAATTCTTATATCTCTCAAATAATAAACTGACAGGTTCTATTCCTTCCTCCCTGGGAAATTTATCCAAATTAGTTACGTTGGCGCTTGCAAAGAATCAATTGACAGACAGCATCCCATATTCGCTGGGGTTGATGCCTTCCTTAAGCGAACTGAATGTATCGTCCAACAAGTTGACGGGTACAATTCCTGCTTCTATCGGAACGCGTTTTCAAATGCCGTCTTCCGTTGATCTATCGAATAACGAATTATCAGGAGAGATACCGGATGCTTTTGGAAATCTTAATTTAGAATCAGTCAATTTATCCCACAACCATTTCAGCGGAGCATCAGCATGTAGCCTGGTAGACAAAAACTCAGTTAATGTGTCTTATAACAATTTTAATTTCACCGGCACACAATGCCTCGCAGGTGGATTGGGATATCCTATATATGCTCCACAGGCAACAATTTCTCTCAACAGGGTTGACAATTACTTATATGTCAGCGCCGGCGGTACACTAAGTTTTAATACGTATAAATGGTACAGGAACGATTCTCTTATTTTAACGCAAACTGGAGATTCTACATTTTTTATTACCTCTTCAGGAAAATATTATACTATAATTACCAATTCACAGGCGCCGGATTTAACCCTTTATAGTGATACCCTTACTATTGGCATACTTCCTTTAAACCTGCTTAGTTTTACCGGAACGATACAAAAGAATGGTATAAAGTTGCAGTGGAAGACTTCTAACGAAATAAATACACAAGCTTTTATTGTACAGCGCAGGCTGAATAACGATTTTACAGACATTGGCACAATAAACGCGGCAAATACACCCGGCACTAAAGTATATTCCTTTACTGATGCATCGCCAGTTGAAGGAATGAATTACTACCGGCTAAAACTGTTGGACAAAGACGGCCACTTTACTTACAGTAATACAATCAATTTAAATTTAAAGGGAAGTTCCGTGTCTCCGCTGATAGCTGTTTATCCTAATCCGGCTAACGAAGTAACTACACTCTCATTCAATAGTGAAGTTGCGGGCCGGTATCAGGTGATAATAGCTGATGTATCGGGTAGAACAATTAGGCTTATTCAGGGAACCTCTGTTATTGGAGAGAATAAAGTATCTATTAACATGGGCAATTGTCCTACAGGTACATACTTGATTACTTTAAGGAATGATAAAAGAGGAAGTAAAAGCGTAAAACTATATAGGCAATAATCTTAGCATTCTTGCCGGAGCAGTCTCCGGCAAGAATTCGATCGTGGCTGAGTTTTTATAACAAATCATAGAAATCGAATCTTATTGGTGACATGACAATAAGAGAAACAACATTGACAGGTTAGTTAAGACATGACGCATAAAACACACAAATGAAATTTTATTTACTGTTAATAATAAACATCAGTCTTAATATTTCAGTTCTAAAGGTTCCAGCAGTTTTTTAGGATAAAATTTATAGAAAGGATGGATGCCGTGGTTACCACCAAATTTTACCAGTACAATGCCTTTACGGGTAATGAAAGCAACCCGTGGGCTATAAAGAAACATATTGTCATTAAAGTTGTTTTCATCGTCGTCAAAGCGCTTTGTATTGCTTAAGCGCTCAATAATTTGTTTAAGCTTTACTGTATCTGCATCCTGTCCTTTTCTCTTCAATACAATTTCTTTGTTATTGAGTTTATCAAACTCGAAGATGGTGGATTCATAATAGGGATAAGAATTACCATCCGCATAAGAAGCTGTCAACTGAAACACCAGGTGTGTCTTATCATTCCAGAGAATCTCAGATGTAATACCATTGGCATAGATATCTGTATGGCCGCTTTCATGTGCTTCTTCCAAAAATTGTTTGTCAATAATCTTTTTGTATGCTTTAATAAACTTTTTTGTCAGGTACGTTTTAAATGAATCTACGGTTTGCAATGGGTGCATATCAGTAAAAGACATTGTTTTGATTACTTCATTATAGTTCAGTCCAACAATATCATATTTCTTAAGAAGATATTTATTAAGCATTATGCCTTGCTGAGTAATTGTATCAGCAAACAAGATGTTTCCATAAAGCTCTACAGGAAATTCTCTGAATTTGCCCGTATACTGAAACTTGGTTTTCTTAAAAAGCAGGCTGCTATCTGAATGGTCTTCTTTTAATGAACAGGCAACATACTTACCCGTACTATCATCAACAGCATATCCCGCGAGGATACTGTCTTTTTTTACTGCCAGGATAAGTTTATCAATATGCTGCAATCCCGGTACAAAAAGCCATTCGTTATTGGTGAACGTTATTATGCCATTATTTTCATTTTCATCAAATCCATTAATGTTATCCAGTGAATCACAGTACATGTATGCATGTGATTCATTGTTCATAATATTTACTTCCATTGAAATACGGCTCTTTCCCATTTTGCCGGTTAAATGGGCATAATCATTTTTAAACAACAATGTCAACGATATCTTAAGGCGATCGTGTGTTTCCTTTTTCAGCCTGTTCTCAATCGTATGAGATATAATAGCTGATTGTTGTTTCTGCGAAAACATGAAAAGGATAGGAAATAAGACGAGTACAATAGTAAATATTAACCGATAGGATTTCATGCAGTAAATCTATCAAACGGTTAGGGTTATGCAATCGTTGTTATATATTATTTTATCCGGCAAGATTATATCCTGTTTCAAAAGAATAAACAGTATGATATTGTAGTTTTTTATTCATTACTCCTTCAGTATCCCTTTATAGTGACTTCTGATAAATGTTTCCTGCCTGGCATTGAGGAAGATATAACCTCCCTCTTGCCCATTGTCCATACAGTAAATGAGATTGCCATCAATATGATTTTCCTTCATTGCCCGTTTGATAAGGTCGAGGAATGCAGGGTCAAGCCAGTCATCTTTAAACGCCAGCATTGTCTCGTACTTTTTGCCTCTTAAGGTGAAACCATATTTTATCTTTTTGGCCTTTTTCCATCCCTTGTTGTATTCATCAACAGTATGGATAATTGCCAGCGCACCCCTTGATGCCGCCACGAACTTTTTAGTCAATTCTTCGTAAGGGTTTTCCAGATTGCCGGTCTCCCAGTCAAAAACGACAACAGTAGCAGGGAACTGCATTAATACTTCTTCCAGAGAATTGACATCACTTGACGCAAGATTGCGTTTTGCACTATCTATTTGTTCCAAAGAAAGATGGGAAAACATGTCAAGCGCACTAAGTTCACTAATCATTGTTGCTATATTCTTTTTACTCAACCGGTTGTCAAAAGTCTCCCTGCTTAAGAGGTTTACATCCTCTGAGATAAGGGCGGCTTCTCCGTCTTTCAAGAGCAAAAGGCCCAATTTATTTTCACCATAAACGCCACCTCCTGAATCAGCGATATTTACAGTGTAAAGTCTATATGCAGACTCGTTGTCTGTAAGCCACCTGTTAATACCTTTATGGAAATCCTGATCCACTTTTGAAGCCCTTGGTTCCTTATCGTTTTCCACTTCGATTTGCCGTTTGTAATCGTGATAAAATAGTGCGGAATAGGTTTCTTCACCTGTCATAAAACTGAGAAGAATATCTTGCCGGATAAGGTCAGATTCTTTAGTTTCTTTAATGTCAGCCTTTAGGCTATGGTAATCAAAATCCGGCAACAGGCTTTTAATGCTGTCAAAGATAACAGGATAAATAAGGGAAGGATCAGGCTCAAATGAGTTCAGGTCGACAAGGCGATACCTATCGCAGTAAGCAAGGATGCCTGGAATGCTCTTTAATTCATATGGTTTGTAAGATGCAATAAGTTGTCGTTGCGCTTCTTTCGTCAGGATACCATTATCAGTTAATTTTTCTATATAGCTCTCTTGTTCCTTACGATTAAAGTCATAATACTCATAATAAATAGCCCGCTCAGCCATAAAGCTTACTAATTCCGGTTCATCCTTCATACGACCATCCTGTAGTTTTACCAGGCATTCCTTGTACACATTTTCATCAATCAGGCCACTCTGCTTAAAATCATTCAGTGTCCTGGTGCGTGTGCCGCCCAACGTACTTCTTGTGGGATGGATATAATCGTCGTTTATCGTGGCCGTGCCAAAGCCATCAAGTCTAATAATTCTGGGGAGGACTGAATCTTCTGGTGGTATTCTTTTTTCGATAGCAGTTTGTTTAAACAAACGATAGGCCTGCCCGCTACGAAATGCATCACCGCAGAACCACAGGATGAGTCCCCTGGAAAGTTTTGAAGAAGTGTAAGTAACCTGGCTGGTTGTAGAGGAATGTTCCAGCTCAACTTTGTTTTCACTGATTTGTTTTAGCAAGGCTTTTTTTCCTTTCTCATTCAATATTTTTAGCCTGACAAGCTGGTCCGCATAAGTTGTTGCTTCCGCCAGGGTAATGGTTTGGGCCATGATGGTTGTTTGTATAAGGGCCATGATGGCCAGGGTTGATAAAAAGCGTTGCATATTGCCTTGAAGATACACCAAATCAGTAAATGATATCAACAGGTTAACTTCTGCGCGAAATCTCATACAATGGACTTGCGGCGAAGAAAAACTATAACAACCCCTATTAACGATTTAATTGTTGATTCTGCCCCAAACTTTTTTCCTTGATTTAAAACGGCTAGCAGGCCCAGCAGTATAATAACCAATCGCTTGCAAGCCGTTCTTCTATTTTTATGGATTCACGGGAATTATGCATCTAAGCCCGGTGCAAACTTTCAAAGCCATGAAAAAATATCTCTTTACAACACTTATTTTTTTGGGATTAATGGTCAATTCAGGCAGATGCCAGACTATTGATACCTTGTTAGATGTTGGCGGTTACCGGCTCTATTTTCACATCATAAAAGGAACGGGGATGCCAATCTTGTTTGAAGGCGGATCCGGAGCCGATGTAACTGTGTGGGATGATATTTTGAAACCATTGGCTGACATTACGCATGCAACGCTGATAACCTATGACCGCGCCGGTTTTGGAAAAAGCGAACTGGATACCACGAACGATGACTTAGACAGACATGGAATTTTACATGGTATTGAAGGGTTGGAAACAGGTCTTAAAAAATTGGGCTACAATGGAAATATCATGCTGATAGCTTCTTCTTTTGGTGGCTTTTGCGCAACGCTCTATGCCGGGAGACATCCTGCAACTGTAAAAGCAGCCGTGTTGATCGACGCTAACCATATTTGCTGGTTTACAGATGCCTGGGTTGACAGCGAAATGAAAGAAAGAAGAAGGACTTCGGCAAACACAAAAAAACAAAACCTGGCTTATTATTACCAGTCTTTGAATCTCCAAAACACAGTTGATCTCATGAAACAAACGCCTTTCCCGGCAACCATACCGGTGATTGACCTGGTTTCGGAATTTAACTTCCCTGATTCAGCCTTAGCCGCCAGGTGGAAAGTGTGCCACAGGCAGTTTGCAGATGCCCAACCTAACCGTGAGGGCATTACTGCTTATGGGTGCGGGCATATTATTTTTAGAGACAACCCACTCCTTGTCGTTAGTGCCATCGTAAAAGCGTACACCGGCACACAGGGTAAAGAACAAGGCGATGAAATAATGAAGCGGTTTCTTTCTTATAGCCTTCAGGGAACCAATAGTGAGAAGAGGAAGGAAGTTCAATACCGGCATTCCGCGGATAACCTGGTTTCATGGGGTCGCTCCTTATTGCAGCAAGGTGAAAAGGAAAAGGCGATTGAAGTACTTAAACTAAATGTCGTGTTATACCCCGGGAGTGCAGAGGCTTATGAAAGCCTTGCGGGCGGATATGAGTTGGCCGGTAATAAGGAGCTTGCCATAAAAAATTATAAACGGTCGGTTGAGCTGGATCCTAATAATACCAATGTTGAAAATCACCTTAAAGAGCTCATTGCTTCTCCCCCAGCCAAATGAATTCTTTTCTACAAAATGTACATTTTTCAAACGAAAGAACAATACGAAGAACTTCTTCGCGAAGTCTTATCAAGGGGCTTCGCGGTGAAGTAAAATTAAAAAATAGATTACTCTGCATTCTTCACTTTCCTTTCAAAAAAATCACTTTTTTCGCCAATTGCCGTTCTTACGCAATTCATAATTTCTTCGTGCAAGTCGGTACCCGATGCATGCAGTGGATCGATAGCTTTCACCAATACTGTCCGCAAGGTAAAAAGCTGCTCCCGGTTATATTTTTTTGAAGCTTTTACCAATTCCAGTTTCATCAGCTCCTCCTGTTGATTGTGTTTGGGATTGAAAATTTCATTTATATGGCTGCATTGATGGCATACGCCGTTCTTGTTGATCAATGCGCACCTGTGCTCAAAAATATCGGTCATTACATTTCTTGCATCGTTCAACAAATGTTTGATGACGCCTTCCGTCTTGTCTAGGATAAGACAAATCTCCCTGACTGAAAAATCATAAATATCCTTTAAGATCAGCGCTACCTGATTTTCTATGGGTAGGGTCTTGGAGATACAGGTGAAACAAAAGTCGATATGCTCTCTCATCTCATAAGCCCCGGCACTCGATATCGCATGAACTTTCCGGAAGGATCCCCTAACCTCCTCCGTGCTTATGGCCAAATCCGCTCCACTATCCTGGGCATCGGCCTGCCATCTTTTCAATTTTCGTAAATGATCATAAGCAAGGTTGGTCGCTATCTGAAATACCCAGGTTTTTAGAGACGAGTCCTGGTTAAAGGTTGATATTTTACTAAATGCCTTGATGAAGGTATCATGCGTCAGGTCATCTACATCGTCACGATCGGTAAGCAAACGGTACAGGTAAGATTTCAACTGTTTTTGAAATTCGGCAAACAGTGTTTGGAATGCATTGATATCTCCGGCTATAGCCGATTGAAGGATTTCTTCTTTTTCCATTCCTCTAATTCATTAACAGGTAAAAAGATTGCAGTCTTCCGGCGGAAGACTGCAATCTCTAATGTACTATAATATGTTCAGCTTGCCGCAATCCACATCAACAATATGACTGTTGAAGGCTACTCCCGGCTCGGAGGCGAGAAAGGCTGCTGTTTCTCCCACTTGCTTCAATGTCGGACTCGTCTTTAATATGTCGAAAGCCTTGTACTGGGCAACTATCTGCTCCCTAGGTATTCCGATATTTTTTGCATGGGCATCGATCCATCCGGAAATCCTCTTCGTCTCCATTAAGGCACCGGAGCAAATACAGATCACCTTAATGTTATTTCCACCCCATTCAGCGGCCATTACCCGCGTCAACCCTTCAACGGCGGCACAGGCGGCTGAAAAGCCCGACAAGTTGGGAATTTTGCTCCTGGATGCCGCAGCCGTGAGATGTAAGATCGTTCCCCCGGAATTGGTTTGCATCATATATTTCGCCGCTACCCTCGAGGTAAGAAATTGTGAACCACAGATCTTTTGCATTGGAGCCATAAATTGTTCCAAAGTAGCCACCGTTGCTGCCGGCCGGCCACCCATCTCACTATAGTCGACCGCGATACCATTGAATATGATATCCAGTTTGCCGTTGTCAGCGACGACCTTTTTTAAAAAATTGTCTATTTCGGTCTCATTCAACGCGTCCACTTTGGCTGCTTCCGCATTTCCGCCGTTTGCTTTAATCTCCTGGGCCAATGCTTTTACAGCATCGAGGTTCCGGGCGGTGACATACACCTTCGCCCCATGTTTTGAAAACGCTTGTGCAACTGCTCCGGCAATTTCTCCGGATGCCGCAAATACCACGGCTACTTTGTCTTTTAGATTTTCCATTTTGTTTTAATTTATCTATTGACGATTTGGCCTCGCAAAACGGTCGGGATTTTTGGAAAAAAAATATGAGCCTGTTTGCAATTGTTTTATTGTTAATAATTTGAAGATATACCGTTCGATAGAACAAGTATCGGGTGGCAGGTGAGCGCGAAGTCTTCTATAATGGACTTAGTGATTCAATAATAGTGATTAGACGTATTAATTTATAGCCTTTCAAGTTATGCTATAGTTGGCAAGTGGAAGTAATAGCAACAATATTGATAGCGTGGCTGGTTATTGTCCTAATTTTCGTTTATATGTATTTTAATAGCGGATTTACTTTTTAACCTGGCTTATTCACATTTTCATGCCATCCATATCATGCCCAGCCATCGGGCTGGAACCTTTGCGGAAAATATATTCGCTCTGCAGCAAATAAGCGCCACTGGTAACCACAGCATCCCCTTCGTTAATCCCTGCTGTTATTTCTATAAAGCCGTCGCCTTCCACACCTGTTTCCACCATTTTGCTTACAAATTTATTAGGTGCTGTTTGCAGCCATATCATGGCCATCTTACCATCTCTTAAAACAGCTTCGGCAGGAAGGGATAATGTTTTGCGCTCATCGTTTTTAATGGTCACATAGGCGGGCATTCCTGGTTTAAGCAGGCCATCGCTATTGGGGATATTAATTCGAATAAGGTTAATGCGCGTAGCAGGATTGATTTCAGGGTTAACAAATTCAATACTACCCTCATACTGCTTGCCCGGCATATCTGATACCTGCACTGATGCTTTTGCATCATGGCGTAATTGGGATAGTTGTGAAGTATACACCTGCGCTTCTGCCCAAAGGTTTGTAAGGTCTGCTAATTGAACAATCGTTTGCCCTTCGGCAACATAATCGCCCTCTTTTATATCCAGTGAAGTAATAAACCCGGAAGCATTGCTATAAAAGCTGGTGATAGAGGATGAATTTTCTTCGCCTGCCAATAGTTTTATTTGCGCCTCACTCATGCCCCATAGCAGGAGTTTGTTTTTGGCACTTTCAATAAGCTGGTTGTAATCAATTACTGTATTACCTAACACCTTTTGTTTTTGTAAGGCCAGTTTATATTCCTGTTTTGCATTGTTTAATGCTTCGCTGTACAAATCAAAAAGCTTTGCACCCTTGTTTATATAATCGCCAACGTTTTTGAAATATAATCTTTCGATCCTGCCCGCTACCTTGGCACTCACAGCATTGACTTTCTGCTGGTCGATACCAAGTGTTGCTGTCAGCAGCATGTTATTGTTGATGTTACCGTTTTTAATAGTATCGACATGAATATTTCCGAGCTTTATTTGCTCCGGACTTAACTGAAGCTCATTATCGTTTTGCTGGCTGCTTTTATGTACCGCTGTCAATTCCATATGACAGATAGGACATTTACCGGGCTTTGCTTCCACCACCTGCGGGTCCATGGAGCAGGTATAATATACATCTGCATCTGCTTTGGCCTGGTTTTCCCTTTTGCCTTTACAAGCAGCAAACAACATAATAGATAGTACTGCTGTTATCAATAAAATATGTTTGTTTGACATTGTTACCTGTTTACTTTTATAAAGCTTTCACTGTCCATTAAATACTGCGCGTTGGCTGCTACACTGTCCTGCGCCGATATACCGTCCGTTACCTGTATAAAATCTCCTGTAGTAATCCCTGTGTTTACCTGCTTCACTTTAAAAGCGCCTGCTGTTTTCAGCAACACTATTTTGTTCATACCAAGCGATAACACAGTCTGTTTAGGCAACCAGTTTATATTACCTGTGTTCACCTGCATCATTGCTTTTACCTGGCTGCCAATGGGTATGTAATTGTTGCTGTTATCAAAATAAACCCTTGCGGTTACCGTCTTGCTGCTGTTCCTGTAAACCGGCTCTATATAATCAATAGAAGCTGTAAAACTGTCGCTGCTTGTCTCTGGCAATATCGTAACAGGCGTTCCCTTTTTAACTAATGCGGCATCGTCTGCAAAGAGGTTTAACAGCACCCAGCTTTTATCCGTATTAAACAACTGGAAAATCGTTTGTCCTTTGGTGACATACATCCCTTCTTTTATGTTAAGTGCTTCTGTTTGTGCAGACACGTCCATTTTTGCAACCGTGCTCATTTCCTGCATGGCACCAGCTTCATGTATATGTCCTGTGTAATTGCTGTACACGGTAATGGCAAAAATTGTTCTGCCTGTACTGACAACCTTTTGCAATTGTTCACTACTCATGCCAAGCAACAGCAATCTCTGTTTTGCGGCATTCACCAGGCTGGTATTGCCTGCATCATTCTTTAAAAGAAACAGCAGGTTTTGCTGCGCGGTCAGCAGTTCAGGACTGTATATGTCCATAACGGGCATACCCTTATGGATGTGCTGGTAACGGTATTTTACATACAGCTTTTCTATCCTCCCTGAAATCCGCGCTGCAATGGTATTGACCAACCTTGTATCATAGTCCACCCGGCCCAACGCAGTAATCATAACTGTTTTGGTTTCCCTTTGCAAAGAAGTAACAGGTATTCCCGAAACAACAACACTGTTTGTTGGTTGTAAAAGCGTGTTCAGGTCTACCTGTGATGCTTCGTGACTGGTGAATTCTTTTTTTACAAGGGCCATACCGCAGATAGGACAATTGCCCGGCTTATTCTCTTTTATCTGGGGATGCATGGGACATGTATATATTTCTTCGTCTGCCGTTTTAGCATTCATCTCTTTCTTTGCAGATGGATGACAGCCTGCCACAACCAACAATAGCATCAGTATTAACGTGGCTATTATCGTATAAGCTTTTCTGTATAAACTATCTTTTTTCATGGGCCTATTTTTGTTCCAGGATTTTATCCATTGTTACCTGCATTATTAACAGCTCCTGCACCTGGTTAACATATTCCATCTGCGCCTTGCTGAGCGTTTCCCATGCATCAAATAGTTCAAACAACTCTTCCGTATTTTGTTCATAACCCAACTGCAGAATGTTGAAATTTTTCTTTAATGCCGGGATGATATTCTCTTCATACAACTGCACCTGTTTTTTCTTTGTATTGATAGATGTCATCAACTCTTCCGCTTCTCCTGTCGCTTCATTCGTTATCATTTGTTTTTGCTGCTGTAACGATTCTGCTTTCCATTTCAGGCTCTCAATATTGGCTTTTGTCGATTTGGATGACCAGCCGACCATCGGTAATCTTACCATACCCATCAGTGTATATTGCATGGGCAAGCCGCCGAAACCAAACATGTGCTCATAACGCACACCAAACTGCGGCTTTAATTTGGTACGCTCCAGGTTTTGTTGCAGGTTGGTAATATCTATCGTCCTGTCAATTGCTTTTATATCGCTGCGGGATTGAAGAAAATAGCTGCTGTCAAAAGCACCATACTCCTTTACCACATAAACCGTATCAATCTCAAAAGGTGTAAGTTTATCCCTGTTCATAAGGGTGTTTAATATCACCTGTTGCTGCCGAATCTGGCCCTGCATCTCAATACGCTTATTCTCTATAATACCTATCGCGGCCTTTGCCTTGTAATAAGCAGTAAGCTTGCCCAAATTATTCTTATACCTCAACTCTGCACTTTGTATCATGAATTCAAGAATGTGCTGATTATCTTCAAGCACTTTCAATTTCTTTTCAAGCATCATCCAGTTATAATAGCTGCCCTTTGCTGCTGCATAGAGTTCATTCAGTGTGGCCTGTTTTGTTTCCGTTGTAGCCGAAGACATCGCCTGCATATAGGCCGCATTGGCCTGCTGTTCTTTTTTATTGGGGAACATCTGCTGCGCAGATACCATGTACTGACCCATGCCGTTCATTCCATCAGCAGTTTTTTTCCAGTAGGAAGGATTATAAGGCACCATCCATAACCCACTGCCCAGTTCAGGCGGCATCCAGCTTTTAGCTCCTTTAGCAGCCTCATCAGAAGAGCGTATATCTGCATCATACATCTTAACAGACGGATGATTGTTTTGTATATTTTGCAGCACTTCTTCCAGGCTCATTTTATCCTGTCCACGAACCAGGAAACTTGTACAGCATATTACAATAGTGATAATGATTCTTTGCATGACTAATGTTTTACTTCAAGTACTTCTATCTTACCATATTTCTTCAGTTCATATTCTTTGCCCATTAAAAAGATAATGGGTGTTACCAGCAGAATATGAATGGAAGAAGTGAACACACCGCCAA
>Ga0105239_10004301_pt1 | contig 17078 bp, 17 predicted proteins | sample KBSC44metaG_FD_92761 | JGI IMG/M metagenome (GOLD analysis project Ga0105239, IMG submission 92761) | Corn rhizosphere microbial communities from Kellogg Biological Station, Michigan, USA - KBS C4-4 metaG | ecosystem: Host-associated > Plants > Roots > Rhizosphere > Soil | place: Michigan, USA...
ATATAGGCGGCGGCGACGAGCCCGTTATGGCCGGAGCCGATCGCGATGATGTCGGTGTCCATGGTCTCCTCAGCTCGTGATCGAGGCGATATAGGCCGTGTCCATGTATTCGCGGATCGCGAAGATCATGCCGTCCCGGATCTCGACGATCCATGCGTAGCGGTTGTCGTAGTCGCGGCCGTTCTTGAACTTGCCGGTGCCGTGGGTCTCGACGGCGACCAGGTCGCCCTTGCCGATCAGGCTTATGATCTCGTTCTGCGGATCGCCGTCGGCGAACAGGCCGCGCACGGGCGCGAGGAATTCATCGACGATGCCCGTGCGGCCGCGATGGGTACCCATGCCGGGAATGTTGGTCTTCGCCATCGGCGTCCAGGTCGCATCGGGATGAAAGAAGGCACGCATCTTCTCCAGATTGTCGGAGTTCAGCCCTTCCTCGAAAAAGCGGCGGACGATGGTTTCGTTTTCTGATCCTCCCCCGCTTGCGGGGGAGGGGGACCGCGAAGCGGGGGAGGGGGCTGGCTTCGCGCTCTGCTCCGCATAGGGCGGCACGTCGTAGAGTGTGCGCGCCGATTTGGCGCGGGCGGGCGGAACGGGCTCATCGGGGAGGGCGGCGAGCACCGCTTTCATGCGCGCCTCCAATACATCGCGGATCTCGGTGTGCGTGATGATGTAGAGATCGTTGCGGCGAAGGCCCTGCATCACCTTGAGCCCGACTTCCTCGATCGACATCGCGCCCGCGAAAATTTCCTGCGAGACGGGATCGGTCTCATCCAGCGCCACCAGATGCGCGCCGGTATCGCTCAGACTTTCCGGCCGGACCGCGGGCGTGCTCTCGAACAGGCCGGTCGCGACCGGGCCGGGACAGAGGATCGACACGCCGATCCCGAAAGGCTCGAGGTTCATGCGCAGACATTCGCCGATGGCGGTGGTCGCGAATTTGGACGCGGTGTAGGGCCCCACGCCGCCGCTCGCGAACAACCCGTTGATGGACGAGGTGAGGACGATATGGCCGCCTTCGCCCTGCGCGATCATGCGCGGCACGAAGGTTCGAACACAGTTCACCGTTCCTCCGAGATTGACGCCGAGGCAGAAATCCCAGTCGTCGAAGGTCGCGTCCTGGGTCGGGCCGCCGATGAAAACGCCGGCATTGCTCACAAGCAGATGGACCTTGCCGACCTCGTCGGCGACGCGCGCGAACGCGGCGCGGTCGGTCACGTCGAGCTGCACGGCGCGCAGGTTCTTGCCCCCCGCGCGGACATCGACCGCCCTGTCGAGCGCGTCCTTGCGGATGTCCGCGATCACGACGTCGGCGCCGGCGTTCAGCAATTCCCGCGCAATCGCGAGCCCAATGCCGCTGGCACCGCCGGTAATGAACGCTTTCTTGCCCTTGAAATCTTCCATGATGCTCACCTAACCCGCGGCTGCGATGCCGCCATCGACATGCAGGATTTCGCCATTGATGAAGGATGCGGCCGGCGACAGCAGGAACGCCACCGCCTGCGCGTTGTCGTCCGCGAGGCCCAGGCGGCGAAGCGGAATGGTCCGCGTGCGCCGCGCATATTCTTCCTCGCTGTTGAGGCCCAGTGCGCCCGGCGTCGGCACCGATCCGGGCGCGACCGCATTCACGCGCACCTTGCGTGGACCGAGTTCGGCAGACAGCGTCTTCGTCAGGGTGACAAGTGCGCCCTTGACGAGGCTGTAGACGGCGGTGTTGGGAAAGCCCTTCTCCGCCACCGGCGAGGCCATGTTCACAATGGCACCACCGCGTTCTTTGTCCATATACGCAAGCAGCGCCTGCGTGCCCCAGATGGCGCCCTTGATCCCGATGGCGAGCATGCGGTCGAGCACCTCCTCGGACACATCCTCGATGGGTTCGTAGCGCAACAGCATGGCGTTGTTCACCACAGCGTCGATGCGGCCGTTGGCTTTGGCGAAGTCGCCGGCAGCAGCCATGAAGGCATTGCGGTCGGCGACGCTGAAGGCGTATTCCGCCGCGCGACCGCCAGCGCTGCGGATGGCTGCCACAGTTTCCCGGCACGTCGCGGCATCGATATCGCAGACGCCGACACTGGCGCCGGAGGCCGCAAGCAACTCCGCCACAGCGCGGCCGAGCCCGCGTCCGGCGCCGGTCACAAGGATAGCTTGATCCTTTAGCTCCCAGTTCATCCCGCGGCCTTCAACTTCCAGTTCGCGCCGTCGCGGACGACATAACCGGACGACGGATCGCAGAAATGGGTGCCGATCAGGAGCACGTCCTTGTCCGCGACGCGCTCGAACATCGCCTTGCGCGTCGCCATACCCTGTTCCTTGTCCATGTCGAAATTGCCGGTGCGGTCGGATTCCGCGAGCTGGATCGGATGGTGCATCATGTCGCCGGTGATGATGGCCTCTTGGCCCTTCGACCGGATCATGACGCTCACATGACCCGGCGTGTGGCCGGGTGTCGGAATAAGGCTCACCTCATCGGTGATCTGCATCGTCGCCTCGACGAAATCGGCCAGGCCCGCCTCGGTGACCGGATCGATCGAATCCTCAAGATGACCGAAATCGTGATAGCCGCCGGTCTCCTTCAGCATCTGCCAGTGGTCATATTCCTGCTTTCCGAACAAGTAGCGCGCATTCGGGAAGGTCGGTATCCATTTGCCGTCCACCTTCATCGTGTTCCAGCCGACATGATCGAAATGCAGATGCGTGCACAGAACCTTCGTGATTGTCTCCCGCGGATAGCCGGCGAATTCGAGATCCTTGAGAAACGTGGTCTGCATGTTGGTGAAGATCGGATATTCGCGTTCGCGGTCGTTGCCGATGCAGGTATCGATCATCACGCGGTCCTTGCCCGAACGCAGCACGAAGCACTGGAAAGAGATCTTCATCCGTCCTTCGGGTGTGGCAAAATTCGGCACCAGCCAGTCGTGCTTCAGCGCGATCTCGGGCGTGATGTCGGCCGAGAGCATCGTGAACGGGTCTTCGTGCGCATTGACCTCGACGATACGCACGATCTCGACGTCGCCGACCTGCCATTTGCGGATGTGTTCGACGGCCATGTCTTTCTCCGTTCGTTACGCCGGATGCAGCGGCGCCGGCGGCGCCTTGCCCAGGATCATATCAGCAGCCTTTTCCGCCACCATCACCACCGGCGCATTGGTGTTGCCGCCCATCAGCTTCGGGAAGATCGAGGCATCGGCGACGCGCAATCCCTCGATGCCGCGCACCTTCAGCTCCGGTGTGACCACCGCATCGTCGCGGGTGCCCATGCGGCAACTTCCGGCCGGATGATGCACGGTGGCGGCGGTGGCGCGGATGTAGTCTTTCCAGGCATCGTCGTTATCGACGGACGCGCCGGGCAAAAACTCCGTGGCGCGGTAGGGCGCAAACGCCGGCGTCGCGAACACACGCCTTGTGAGCTTCAACCCGCGCACCAGCGGTTCGATGTCGTCCGGTGCGCTGAGCAACGCAGGATCGACTAACGGTTTCGCACGTGGATCGGCGCTCGCGAGCGTGAGCGTTCCGCGGCTCTTCGGATGCAGAAGTACGATGCTCAGCACAAAGCCGTGGCCGAGGGGCAGGGGGAACATGCTCTGGTTGCGCCGCGCGGGCTGGAACACGACCTGGATGTCGGGCCGGTCGAGGCCGGGTATTGATCGCAAGATCGCATGCGACTCGAACACGTTGCTCGCAAACGGGCCGCGTCGCGCGAGAAGATATTGCAGCACGTTCCACGCACCGCGCGGCAGCGCCTTGAGCGAAATGCCGTAGGACTGCGCATTCGTCGTCCACATCTGCACATTGGCGGCGATGTGGTCGTGATAGTTCTGCCCGACGGCGGGCAAATGGTGCTGGACCACGATGCCGAGCTGTTGCAATGCCGCGCCATCGCCGATCCCGGACAGCAGAAGCATCTGCGGCGAACCGATCGCGCCACCGCACAGGATCACCTCGCGCCGCGCAGCGATGTGCCGCGTCTCGTTTCCGGTGAGGACATCCACGCCGCTCGCGCGTCCGTCTGCGAGCGCGATGCGCGCAAGCGTCGCCTCCGTCATCACCTTCAGGTTCGGGCGATGGGCTGCAGGCTTGAGGAATGCGGTCACGCCGGATTCGCGGCGGCCATCACGGATCGCGCCCTGGCGCAGGCCATAGCCTTCCGGTGTCGGTCCGTTGAAATCGTCGCAATGCCGGAACTGCAATGACTGCATCGCCTCGGCAAACACGCGGTTGAGCGGATTGGGACCGCGGATGCTCGACACGCGCATCGGTCCATCATGGCCGTGATAGGGCGAACCCGCATATTCGGTGTTGTTCTCGGAGCGGAGGAAATAGGGCAGCACATCGGCCCAGCTCCAGCCGCGATTCCCCTCCGCGGCCCAGTCGTCATAGTCCTTCGGATGGCCGCGGAAATAGACCATGCCATTGACCGAGCTCGATCCGCCGAGCACGCGGCCGCGCGGGACCGGGATGCGGCGTCCGTTCAGATGCGGCTGCGGAACGGTCTCCAGCCCCCAGCTGTATTGCGGCAAGGTCAGCGCCGCGCCGACGAGGGCGGGAACGCGAATGTAGGGATGGCTGTCCTTCGCGCCGGCCTCGATCAGGCACACGCGATTGCCCGGATCTTCGGACAGCCGGTTCGCGAGCACGCAACCGGCCGTCCCTGCGCCCACGATCACATAGTCGAACGCCTCTGCGGTCATGTGGCCGCGGAGACGGCGATGTCCGACAGGCGCCGCCAGCGCAGATAATTGGGGTCGGCGTTCATCACACCGGTCATCAGTCCGACGAATGTCAGATCGAGCTCCGGATCGACCCACCAGATCGTCGTGCCGGCGCCATAGCCGCCCATCGTGGAGGGCGAGGTCATGGAACCATAGAGGTTCACGCCGACGGTTTCGCCGCGCAGCGGAAAGCCGAGCCCGATATAGGCCGGGATCACGGGCCAGCCGCGTTCGAGGCAAAGCTTCTTGAACACCTCGTTGGGTTTTTCGCCGGTCCAGTTGCGCCGCGCCAGCTCGACCATGCGCGGCGAAAGAAAGCGCACACCATTGCCGGTGCCGCCCTGGCGGAGCATCTCCGCCAAGCGATACATGTCGAGCGCGGTGGAGACGTTCCCGACCCACGGCATTTCGGCGTCTTCCTCCTCGAACGCGCCGTTGGGGCCGAGATCGCTGTGGCCGAGATGCTGCGTCGGCGAGTTGCCGCGGAATTCGGGAACGAGATGGCGCTCTTTCAGATCGCGCCGGCGGCCGACGGATGTGTCCTTGAGACCGAGCGGGAACAGCAGATCCTCGTTCATGATGTCGCGGAAGCGCCGGCCCCCGGGATCGGTCTTCACCAGCATGTAGCCGAGCATCGCGTGGCTCACGAGCGCGGAATAGGCGACGACCTCGTTCGGACGGTGCTCGGCGGCGACGCGTTCGCAGATCGCCATCACCATGTCCTTCAGCACGTCGATATACATGCCCTCGTTCGGCGTATAGATCGGCGGCATGCCGGAGGAATGCGTGAGCAGGTGTAGGACGGTGATGTCGTCGCGGCCCTTGCCCGCGAATTCGGGGACCACATCCTTGATCTTGGTATGAAAGGCGAACTGGCCCATCTCGATCGCGCGCAGCACCAGCACATTGGTGAACGATTTGGTGACCGAGAACAGGCTGAACACCGAATCCTTCTTCACCGGAATCGTCTTCTTCGAATCCGCGTGGCCGAACGCTTCGTAGAAACCGATCTCGCCATGGCGCGCGACAATCATCGCGCCGCCGAAATAAAGGTCCTTCGCGATGTCGTCTTCGATGACGGATTTGAGGTGCTGAAGCCGCTCGGTATTCAGTCCGTGATGGGTGTTCATTCTCTTCTCGCGGCGTGTGGAATGGGTGTCCGGTCTAAGACCAGATCAAAATCTAAGAGCCGCTACGCGCGGCTGTCCAGTTCGCGGATTTGCCCGTTTCCCTGCGCTATTTCACTAGGTCTGTATGCAATTGAAAACCGATGTCATGGCCCGTGACTGCGGGCCATCCAGGTGAAATCTGTGAGATCTCGCAGGTGTTGCTTGACCTCCAGAACCAGGACACACGATGCAGAACCCAACTGGATGGCCCGCAGTCGCGGGCCATGACAAGTTGATTGAGTGCGCGCCAATTGAATCCAGAACCTATAGCGCGAGCGGCGCCGCCTTGCAGTTTTCGGCGATGAAGTCTTCGTGGCTCGGCATGTTCTCAACCGTGCGCTTGATGCCCGAGCGCACCTTCGCCAGTTCGGTGCGCATCGAGCTGTCGTCATGGGCGGTGGCGAGCGGCGGAAAGGTTTCCGGCATCAGCCCCTGATTGTACATCACCGTCAGCCACGGCCGCGGCCCGAAGCCTTCGCCTGCGTTGACGAAGATGCGCCCCTGCTTGCGGAACATCTCGATCTTGAAGCGCAGCGTGTCGGGGATCGACATATATTTGCAGTAGCGCCAGAACTCGGTGTCTTCGCGCTCGGTCGCATGGAAATGCAGGATGACGAAGTCGCGGATCCATTCGAAGGTCCGCGCCATGCGCTTGTTGTACCACTCGCTGACGAGCGGGCTGCATTCCCGGTCGGGAAACAGCCGGATCAAATCCATGATCGAGGTCTGGATGAGATGGATGCTGGTGGATTCCAGCGGTTCCAGAAAGCCGCTGGAGAGCCCGACCGTCACGCAGTTCTTTGCCCACGCCTGCGGGCGATGGCCGGCCGCGAATTTCAGCAGGCGCGGTTCTGCGAGCGGTGGCGATTCCAGGTTTGAAAGCAGCGTATCGAGCGCTTTCTCCTCGCTGATGAATTTGCTCGAGAACACATGGCCGTTGCCGACCCGGTGCTGCAGCGGGATGCGCCATTGCCAGCCGGCTTCGCGCGCCGTCGCGCGTGTGTAGGATGTGAGCGGGCCCTTGCGCATGCACGGCACCGCGAAGGCCCGGTCGCAGGGCAGCCAGTGCGTCCAGTCCTCGAACGGCACTTTCAGCGCCTGGCCGATCAGCAGCGCGCGGAATCCGGAGCAGTCGATGAACAGGTCGCCGTCGATCCGCTGTCCGGATTGGAGGACGACGGCATCGATGAAACCGTTGTCCGCGCGCAGGGGAACATCGACGACTTTGCCCTCGACGCGTTCCACGCCGCGCTTTTCCGAATAGCCGCGCAGATATTTCGCGTAGAGCGCCGCGTCGAACTGGAACGCATAGGCAAAATTGACGTCGGAGCTGCCTTCCGGCGGGCGATCGAAACGGTTCTGCTGCGCGGCGGCGCTGCACAGCGCGTAATCGTCGAAATCCGGGTCGCGCCCCTGGACGGCGAGCTTCAGCAGATACTGGTAGACGGCCGGCAGCACGCCCTGGGCGCCGGTCATGCGCGCGCTGAAACCCTGCCCTCCGAGCGGATTGAAATAGGTGTGGCCGATGCACGCCAATTGACGAACTGGACCGCGAGCTTGAACGTGCTCTGCGTGTTGCGGACGAAATCGTTTTCGTCGATGCCCAGATAGCGGTTGAACTCCTGGATCGTCGGCACGGTGGACTCGCCGACGCCCACCGTTCCGATCTCCTCGGATTCGACGAGCACGATCTTGCACGGCTCGTTCCGGGTCGCGACGCTCAGCGCCGCGGCGGTCATCCAGCCCGATGTTCCGCCGCCGACGATCACGATCTTCCGAATAGCCTTGTCCGGTGCGTGCTGAGGCGTGCTCTCGCCGGCGCCCGCGCTCACGACGCACCTCCGCGAGAGCGGAAGCTGCGTGCCTCAGTTTTTCCGGACAGACTCGTCCTCACATTCCCCAACGCCATACCCAGGATCCCCAAAATCCATCGTGCTGACCGTCACAAGATTGCACAAAGGATAGCGAGCGCCAACTCTCCGGCAATGTGCCGACGGCCTGGCGCGAGCCATGCGGCTGCACAACGGGAACTTGCGCCAATAGAGCGAAAGGCTGGCGACCCCGGGAGGACTCGAACCACCGGCCTACGGTTTAGGAAACCGCCGCTCTATCCTGCTGAGCTACGGGGTCGCTTAGTTTTTTTAACAGCTTCGGCTTTGTCCCGCCATTGTCTCGGCGTCGACTCCCTTTTTTAGCGCGGCCGATAAAAGGAGCCAAGCTCGTTACAATAGCTCCGAGTCGTTTGGACAACGTGTCATGGGCTGGGTTGCTCTGGGAAATCTGCTGTATCCGCTGATTGTAGGCGGCATCGGAACAGTGCTTGCACTGGTTGGGGTTGCGTTCACAAAGTTTGGAGACAAGCTCTTTGGATTCGCACTTCAGCGAAACCTCCAAGCGTACAAGCACGCTTTTGAGAAAGAAATTGAGGAACTCCGGGCCAAGCTTGGGCGCTTGACCGACCGCAGCATCCGCTCAAATGAGCGCGAATACGTCGCCATCGTCGCTGCTTGGGAGGGGTTCGTGGAAGCATATTTCGCGTTCATGAACACAATCGCGCGGTCCGAGCAGTTTCGGGACCTATCGCAGATGAGCGACGAGGACTTCGCCGCATGGGCAAATGGCGTAAAGCTTGAAGCCACAGACGCAGAAACCATCCGTCGAGCTCCAGATCGCAACGGCATGTACTCACGCTATCTTACCATTAAGGCCATGAACGACGCGCTCCGGGCCAACTTCGATGCGCGTCAGTGCATACTCAAGCAGGGAATATTCATACCAAGAGCTCTCGAAGCACAATTTCAGTACGGGATTGATCGAATAAGTATGGCTCTGGCTGCTAGAAACGCTGAAATAGACAACAGGGCGACGGACAGTAGCGCAAGGGAGCTGGGCGATTTCCTGCGTGAGGGGCAAGGGCTGTTTGATGTATTGAAAGACGCGGCGCGAGCGCAGTTGATGTATAGCGAAACTAGGACGACGGCTTAGCCGAGAGGAGCCCGACGGCCTTTGCCAAATGCTCATGCTTAGGATGGTAGACCATGATTATGCATGACACAGTACATGGCTTCCCATCTGTGTTCTGCCATGCGCTCTTCGTCTGAAAGTATTCACGGAATTTCTCGGCATCAGTCACTTCGGAAAAGGTGACCCGCTGATTGGCGGGCTCAATACTATCCAGTGCGTAGTCCCCCTTCCAAGTAATCGAGCGAAGGACATTTGAGATCACCTGATTAGGCGTCGGCATCTTTTCGCCGGTAGCTTTAAGCGTGAGCCGTTTGCCCTTTGCCGCCTTTTTCACGACGGCATAGTCAACAAAATGCAGGAAAACGCAGAGGCGTTTTTTGCTTTTATGCGGTTGGATGAGAGTGGTGAGGCTTAACTTAGCCATGCTGGGCCTCCCTGCTGCGAGCCTTTGTCACCCGTGCCATGACCGGCCGCTCAACGCCACAGGGCGAAAGGGCTGTTGACATAAAAATAATTCTATCTATAAATGGATTATTAGATGGAGAAAGTGATGAGGACGATACAGGTAAGCGAAGGCACTTACGCGGCAATTTGGGCGAAGTGGAAGGAGGGCGACGACGGGGAGGAAGGTGTAATCCGTCGTGTGTTCGGCCTTGAGACAGCCCCAGCGGCAAAGTCGATCAACGGAAAAACGAGTGGCTTTCGTGATGAACGCTATGGCGTCGAGTTTCCCGAGGGCTTCACGATTTTTCGGACCTTTAAGGGGCAAAAACGTGCAGCCACTGTTACCGGTCGGAATTGGATGCTCGACAACGGCCGGCTTGTCACATCGCTCAACAAGCTCAGTGCTTACGTGGGCGCACCGACCGAAAATGCCTGGATGGGTTGGAATTATCAGGATGAGAAGGGCGAGACGCGGCCTATCTCCGACCTTCGGGACCCTTCGCTGGTACGGAAGCGGGTCATATAGGACTCGATTCCAAACTGACGCGGCGCGCGCCTCAATATCAGCGCTTGCCTGCAATCCAGAGCCAGCGTGTGCGGTGGTAATCCCGCACATTGTCGACCCAGCCTCTGACGGTTGGCTGCACGAGGTCCTGCGTGACGCGGAAGCGCCAGGGCAGCCAGGGATAGTCCGCGGACCCAGCAAATTCGCACGTGACTCTAGGGTATCAATGTCTCGGCGACCTGGAATTCACGTGTGCACTAGGTAACACCATGGCGCGGGCCCGTGCGGTGGCGACGATCGCCGACCTTTCTGCTGCGAGGCTGGCCCGTGGCGAGAAAACTGCGCGACAGAACCTCCAGCGCCGCGTGCGGTGCGCCGGGGACGGACGCCCCCAGCATCCGCGAACCCTCGACCACGATCAGGATCGCCATCGCCGTCGAGCGTCGCCGGGCGACGTCGTCCACGTGCAACCGATCCTCCAGCCAGCCCAGCCACGCCTCGACCGATCGCCGCGCGATGGAACGAAACGGCTCCTCCCCTCGGCCGCCGCGGGCCGAGATGTCCGCCCAGACATTCATGAACGGCCCGAACTCCGGCGACGTGAAGAACGGCATAATCCGTTTGATCAGTTTCGCGGGTGAAAGCCGCCGAAGGGGAATGGCTTCTTCCAGACGCGCCGCGAGTCGTGTCGACACCTCGACCAGGGAGGCGCGGATAAGGTCGGCCTTGTCGTCGAAATAGTAGAGCAGCATGCGGTCGCTGGTGCCGAGCTTAACGGCCAGATCGCGAAGGGGAATTTGCGCGACACCACAGGCAAGCAAGGTGTCCGCGATTCTGCGCACCAAATCGGTCCGCTTCGCGCGGTGCCTGGACACCTCCAAAGGCCCGGTCGGCGGGTCGACAGTTTTCATCGGAGACATGTAGCACCTGCTACAAGAACATGCTATGTAGCATATGCTACATATAACGAAGAGGAACGATCCATGTTGAACCGGTTCCAGATACTCTCCCTCATTATCCTGAGCTTGCTGTTTTGGCTGGCGGCTGCGTTCTACGTGCGGTTGGCGCCGGGCGCGCTCACCGATCCAACTCGGTGCGCAATCGCCTTTGCAACCACCATGCCGGTTGGCTGGCTAAGTGTCGTGCTGACGCGCCGTGTTGGGGGGCTCTCGACAGAGCAACTCATACCCGGGGTGGCAGTGGTGGGCGCGGCGGCGATGATGATCGACGGGGTGGCCCTGAGATGGATGCCGGGAATTTACGGCGGCAACGACACCGTAGTCCGGCTGGGGGCAGCCTGGCTGCTGTGGGGATATGGCACTAGCCTGGCGATAGCCTCGGTCATGGCAGCGCGAGCGCGCCGTCCTGTCGGCTCGGCCTAAATGTCTGTCCGGGAAGATATTGAATGCGCTGAATCGTTTGCGAAGCAAGAGCCGCTTCACAGGAAGAATTTGGTCCGGCGGGTTCAGATTTCCCCATGACCGCTTCGTCTGTGCCTGCGCGTGCGGCGGCCTTACGATTTGTCGCCCAGTTCCGGTTCCAGGCTTTGCGCGAAACTGGTCATCTCCCGCGTCCCGTCCGTGGTGAGCGCCAACAGCTTTTTGCTCAGCCCGTTGGCGTCGAGGGTGCAGAGCTGGTTCGGCGCCGCAACCGATGCCGCCTGCTTGCCGATGGCTGCGAAGGCGTTCGTCGCCTTTTGCACATCCTTGCGAACGCGTTCCGGGAAATAGACCTTCACCTCGAACATCAGCGTGGCCTGGAACGCTTCGCGCTTCTGTGCGAACTGCGCGTCCGCGGTATCGACGCTGGCGAGCATCGGCACATAGGAGTCGATCATCGTTTTCAGCAGTACGGCGGCCTGCTTTACGCCGGGATCGGCCGCATTCGTCAGCGTGTCGACCTCGCGGCCGTAGTCGGCCGTCCCATTGGGATCGACCGCCCCGGGCGAGAATAGCCGGCCATGCAGCAGACTGGCATTGCGCAGTTTCGTCTCCGCGATCGATGCCAGCGGCATGAAGCGGCAGAGCGCCGGTTGCTGTGTCTGGATCGCCGCGATCATCGCCACAAGCGGGCCCGTCATGGAGTCGTAGGCATGCGCGACTGCGGCGATGCGCTCGATCTGGCTTTGGCGAAACCTGTCTTCCCGCTCGAAATCGGCTTTCTGCGCTTCGGCGAAATGACTGGTGACCGCACCGACGAGTACGCCGACAAGGCTTGGCACGCTGGCGACCAGCGGGGCAAGAATCTTCGACCGTGTCGCGTGCTTCCTTGGCGGTTCCGGAAGCGGCGTTTCGCCCATCGGTTCGTCCTGCGCCATCAATCCGTCTTCGGCGCCGGTTGATCGTTGACCGGAGATTGAGGCGAAAAATCAGTCATCCGGCAGTGCCACTCCCGAGAGTTGCTCATAAAGCATATCCCTTTGGCGTGCGGCATCACGATCTTGGAGCAGTTGTGGCCGGGACCGGAAGCATCGAGCTGGAAGCACGTCCATTCCGTGAAGCTTCCGCGAATGGGATAGACGGCGAATTGCGGATCGATGCCGTCATCAGCGTTGTCGCCCGTATCGTCGGTGCCCATCATGAAGGGGCGTCCGACGCCAACCTGCACGCTGACCCCGGTGACGAGTGTCAGCGCCTGACCGTCGGATCGTGTCGTCAGCATTTCGGCGTCGCACTGAAAATACTGTTTGGCCTGCGCGGCGTTGATGGGACCGCTGGCGGGTGCCTTTCGCGAGGCGCAAATGTGCGGTTCGCGCGACGCGTATTTCGCGCCGACACCGGCGGCGTTCAATGGCGATGCAACACAGACGAACGCAAATGCCGCGGCAAGCGCGGTGTAATGGAACTCGCGAATCATATTGGTCCCCCCGAACCGTTCGCCGGCATTTTGCTACAGAGGCCGCTCGCGAGGCAAGCATGCTGAAAAATCGTACCGCCGCCCCTGAAGCGACGCGTGCCGATGCACAAGTCTCAGTGTTTGCGGGCGATCCAAAGCCACCGGGTCCGGTGGTAGTCCCGCACATTGTCCACCCAGCCTTTGACGTAAGGTTGCACGAGGTCCTGCGTGCGGCGGAAGCGCCAGGGCAGCCAGGGGTAATCCGTCAGCGCGATCTTTTCGGCCGCGAGCAGGGCTGCGCCGCGGCGTTTGAGGTCGGGCTCCTGCTGTGCGCGTGCCAGCGCTGCGTCGAAGGCGGGGTTGTGATAGCGCGCGTAGTTGTTGCCGCTCTGCGATTGCAGCAGGTCGAGGAAATTGCTGGCGTCGTTGAAATCGGCCACCCACACCGCGCTCGCGATGTCGTACTGGCCGGTCTGCAGGTTGCGGTAATGGATCTGCTGGTCGACCGACTGGATTTCGAGGTCGACGAAGATGGCTTTGGCCATTGACTGGAACACGGCGGCGATGCGCTTGTTGTCGGGATCGTGCGTGGTCTCGAAGGTGAGCGCGAGGTGGCGCTCCGGCCCGTATCCCGTTTGCTGCATCAGCGAGCGTGCGAGGGTGACGCGCGCAGCCTGTGGAACGTCGCGGAAATCCAACGCCGCGCCGCCGGGATAATTCGCGGTCCCCGGCGGAACGAAGCCGTAGGCCGGCGTGTCGCCAAGCTTCAGCACGTTCTTCGTCACGATCTCGCGGTCGAAGACGAGGTTCAGCGCCTTGCGGATGCGCACATCGTCGAGCGGCGGCTTGGCGCCGTTCATCGGAAAATATGAGACGGCCAGAAACGGGCTTAAGTGCAGCGCCGCCGGCATGTTGGTTTTGATCCATGCCATGCTCGAGGTCGGAATCGGCGTCTGGGTGTCGAGTTCGCCCGCCCGCATGCGCTTCAGCGCGGTTTCGCTGTCCTCGGCCGGAATGTAGTTCACGACATCGATGCGGACATGCGCGGCATCATAGAACTTGGGATTGCGGATCAGTGTGAGGCGATCATTCAAAGACCACGACTTTGGAATATAGGGGCCGTTCGCGACATAATTGGCGACCTTTGCCCAGGCATTGCCCTTTGCCAGCACCGTGTGGCGCGGCAGCGGATAGGCCGCGTCATGCGTGAGCAGCTCAGGCAGATAGGCGGCCGGATGTTCGAGCGTCACGACCAAGGTGCGGTCATCGCTGGCGCGTGCACCCAAAGCGGACAGCGGCAGCTTGCCCTCGCTGATCGCGCGCGCATTCTTCACGACCCAGAGATTGTAGGCATAGGGTGCGGCGGTCTTGGGGTTCAGCAGGCGCTGCCACGCGAACACGAAATCCTGCGCCGTGACCGGCACGCCGTCGGACCACAGATGCTGGCGGATGTGAAACGTCCAGGTCTTCGCGTCCGGCGACATCTCCCAACCGGTCGCGGCGCCGGGGATCGGGCGCGCCGCGGCATCGAGGGTGGTCAGCCCCATCAGAAGATCGCCGAGCACGGTGGATTCGGCGACGGTGCTGATGAAATGCGGATCGAGACTTTTGATCTCCGCGCCATTGCCGCGGTTGAGCGTGACGAGCGCCTGCGCGGGTGCGCAAAGCACGGCGAAGGCTGCAATGATAAGAACCGCGATCCGCGCCCGCATGGCGCCGAGTTCTAGACGCTCGTGATCGTGCGGTCGAGGGAGAGGAAGCGCGTGCGGTTGACGTTGATGTTGTTGCTGATCCAGCCCTTGACCTGCGGCGAGACGAGGTCGCGCGTGACGCCGAAATAAACCGGCGCGATCGCGGCATCGTCCAGCAGAATTTGCTCGGCCTGCTGCGACAGCTGCGCGCGCAGATGCGCGTCCCGGGTCTGGTCGGCCTGGGCAGCCAGGGCGTCGAATTTCGGATTGGAATAGAAGCCGTAGTTCATGTCCGGAATCCCGCTCTCGAATATGAAGAGGTAGTTCTTCGCGTCGCGATAGTCTGCGATCCAGCCCGACCATGCGGCCTGGAAATCGTGCCGGCGCAAGACGGCGTAATGCACCTGCGTCTCCGACGGCACCAGCCGCACGTTCACGCCGATCTGACGCCACATCTCCTGCAGCGCCACGGAGACGAGCTTCACCTCCGTCGTCATGATCATGCTGTAGTCGAAGGTCAGCGGATTGTTGGGTCCGTAGCCCGCTTCGGCAAGCAGCGCGCGGGCCTTGGCCACACGCGCCGCCATCGGCATCGCGCGATAGCCGACCGCAGCCTCGCCCGGATACCCTGGAATTCCCGGTGGTATGAGCGCGTAAGCGGGCTGTTCGCCCGCACGGCTGATGCGTCCGCACAGCACCTCGCGGTCGATCGCGAGCGACAGCGCGGTGCGCACGCGCACGTCGTCGAACGGTTTGCGCCGGACGTTGAACTGTACGTACTGGCTGAGGATGAAGGGCGAGAGGCGAAGCTCCTTCGCCATGTGGGCGCGCAGCCAGTCGATCTGCTGCGGCGCGAGGCTGTCGTCGACCACATCGAAATCCGCGCTCCGGAAGCGCTTCAGCGCGGCCTGCGCGTCTTGCGTAGGATAGAAGAACACATTCTCGATCTTGACATTGTCGCGATCGTAGAAATGCGGGTTCTTGACGAGTTGGATGTGGTCGTTCGGCACCCATTGCTTGAGCACATAGGCGCCGTTGGTGACCATGTTCTCCGGCTTCTGCCAGTCGTTGCCGTATTTCTCGACGACATGGCGGGGAACGGCGAAGGTCGCGAAATGGGTCAGGAATTCGGCGATGTATGGCACCTGGCAATTGAAGGCGATCTCGAGTGTGCGGTCGTCGATCGCGCGCACGCCGACCTGATCGACGGGCAGCTTACCTTCGGCGACCGCCCGCACGTTACGGATCGGATAAAGAATCGAAACATATTGCGCGGCGGTCTTCGGATCGGAGATGCGGCGGAACGAATAGACATAGTCATGGGCCGTGACCGGCACGCCGTCCGACCAGCGATGATCGCGGAGCTTGAAGATGTAGACGAGTCCGTCAGGGCTCGCCGAATAGCTCGTGGCCGCGCCGAATGTGGAATTGCCGGCGGCGTCTTCGGTCATTAGACCCAAGAACATGTCGCCGATGATGTTGTATTCCCACTGGCCCTGCGCCTTGTGCGGATCGAGCGTGTCCGGCTCGGCGCCGTTGCCACGGTTCAGCGTCTTGCCGTCTGCGGTTGACAGCGCAAAGCCCGGGCCGCGGAACGCCCACGTCCCCGCGCCCGCAACAGCGACGGCGCCGACCGCTAGAGCGGTGCGGCGCGTCAGCCGATTTCGATTGGATTGCACCATTGGCTATGCTCCAATCACACGAACCTTAATCAAACCTTTATGCGCGCCTCTCGCGCGTGCCTCTATTAAACAATGAACGGGTGAACGGGTTATGAACTTGCGGAGAAGCACGGCGGCGCTGGTCTTTTTGATGTCTGCTCCGCTGGTTGCGCATGCCGATCCGCGCGACGACGCGCTGCATGCGCTCGACGATTGCGCCGCGACGACAGACGAGCATGCGCGTGTGGTCTGTTACGACAGGATCGCACCGCAGCTGAAAGCCGCGCTCGGTGCGCCCCACAAGCCGACGGAGGCGGAACAGAAATCGTGGTTCGGCTTCGATATCGGTAACATCTTCGGTTCCGCGCCGGCCCAGCAGACGACGCCGCAGCAATTCGGCAGCGAAAACCTGCCCGCGCCGCCGCCGCCAGCCGGCGAACCTCCGCCGCCGGGTCCGATCGACAGTATCACGGCGAAGGTCACCAATTACGCGATGGACCCCTTCGGCAAGTTTGTGATCTTCACGGACAACGATCAGGTCTGGCAGCAACTGCAGGGCGACAGCGAACACGCGATGTTCCACAAGGGTGGCGGCGACACCGTCACGATCTCGCGCGGCGTTCTCGGCAGCTACAATCTGCAGATCAACGACTCGAACAAGGTGTTCAAGGTCAAACGCATCAAGTGACGGGATCGTGCTCGGCGACGAAATGGCCCGGCGCGACTTCGAGAAGCTGAGGCCGGTACTGCTCGGCAGCAGGGTCGTCGATCATCCTGGATTTCAGGAAGGTGAGCTGCGAGCGCGTGTCGAGCGGCGAGGGCAGCTCGCCGGTGTGGCGGACATACGTCTTCTCGCGTTCGCGCTTGGGATCTGGAACCGGCACTGCAGCGAGCAGTGCCCTGGTATAAGGATGGCGCGGATCGGCATAGAGCGCGTCGCGGCCGGCAAGCTCCACGATGCGTCCCAGAAACAGCACCATCACGCGGTGGCACAAATGGCGCACGACGGAGAGGTCGTGGCTGATGAAAATCAGCGACATCGCGGTCTCGCGCTGCAGGCGGATCAAGAGCTCCACGATCTGCGCCTGAATTGAAGCATCCAG
>Ga0105239_10004305_pt1 | contig 17071 bp, 18 predicted proteins | sample KBSC44metaG_FD_92761 | JGI IMG/M metagenome (GOLD analysis project Ga0105239, IMG submission 92761) | Corn rhizosphere microbial communities from Kellogg Biological Station, Michigan, USA - KBS C4-4 metaG | ecosystem: Host-associated > Plants > Roots > Rhizosphere > Soil | place: Michigan, USA...
ATATTGACCAATTCGGATTGCGTTAAGGCCTGGGATGAATCAGTACCGGCAGAGTGAGCAATTTTTTCTTGAATGACAGTTCCGTCAATATCATCAACCCCAAAACTCAAACTGACTTGGGTAATTTTTTCTCCAAGATGAACCCAGAATGATTTGATATGAGGAACGTTATCAAGCAAAATACGACTAATAGCGAAGTTCTTCAGGTTTTCAACACCCGTCATGGCATTGGAAGCATCAATGGCATTGTTGTCGTAGTAGCAGTTCAGAGGAATGAAGGTCATAAACCCGCCACTGATATCTTGTTGATCCCGAATACGGAGAACGTGATCAATTCTCTCTTCAGCGGTTTCGCCTAATCCGGCAAGAAGCGTCGCATTACTTTTCATTCCCATGCTGTGCGCTAAACCATGAATGCGGAGCCATTCGGAAGCCGGGATTTTATCCACACAAACCAGTTCGCGAACACGTTCCGCAAATACTTCTGCGCCACCACCGGGCAAGGAGCCGAGTCCTGCTTCGTGAAGTACTTTTAAAGCTTCTTCAACAGGAATACCTTCCAAGTTGGCCAAATAATCCAGTTCCACAGCGGTCAGGCCTTTAAGGTGGACATGGGGGAATTCACGGCGCAATGCTTTAAAGAGATCCACGTAGTAGCTAAGATCTTGCCCTTTGTATAGACCGGACACAATATGGAACTCACTTAAAGTATCTTTGGCAGGATACGCATTCACCTGCGCAATAACGTCATCAACACTCATGACATAAGCTAAAGGCGATTTGGGTCCTTTTTTGAAGGAGCAGAATCGGCAGTGCGCTTCACAAATATTGGTGGGGTTGATGTGGAAGTTGTGAACCCAGTAAACGTAATCACGAACTTCTGCAGGTGTGCGAGAAATACGGGCTGTGTCAGCAAGAATTCCAATGGAAAGCAGATCGGAGGAATCATAGATTTCGACGGCTTCTTCGCGTGTAATACGCTCGCCTTCGAGTATCTTGTGATAGAAACGACTGAGCGGATTGCTGGGTCTCGTGATGAACTCTTGTGCAAGTCCGGCGTTGCTCATCGTTATCTGCTCCTTTGTATTTTGCTTACAGGGCGTGCATGCGATGTACTGACGTTATGTATAGCGGGTTTGTTAGGGCGTGTTAACAATTAAGTGAATACTGCGACGCGGTAATGTAGACACCCATTGCTCAGAACGTTCTAGGCTTTATCCGCGGAAATATTGACTACTTGTGAGCCCGGTTTTGTTGTTTCTGACAGACGTTTATCTTCTTGAACGTTAACGTAAAGCGTTTGAATCATCATTAATGCCGTAGTGACAATTAGGTAAATCAAGGCACCGGCTGGAATCGGAATAAAGAACATCATAATGATGAAGCCAAGAGGCATGAATTTCATCATGTTAGCGTTCATCGCCGCATTGGGATCATCTTTGTTCGGTTTGGGAGTCCAATTGGTCATTACTTTTTGGTAGCCCAATGTTAAAGCACCGTAAAGCAACACAAGAACCAGAACATCAAAATTGAAGGTGTCTTTACCAGGTAATGTGGGCATTTCGTGACTCAAACCGCGACCATCATTTACGAAATGAACTTTTTCGAGTTCACGACTTTGCTCATCTGTAATTAAAACATCAGCGGCTTTAACGTTTTTAATGTGGTTTTCTGTCATTCCCATTGCCGCAAAGTCAAGGTTCATCTTGACGGGCATGCCGGGAACTAAAGGATCAAGTACCAGCTTTTTGTCTTTAATACTGTGAGGTGTGTAGATTAACTTTTTCTGATCGTTTACTTCCTGCTCTAATTCGGTGCCATTTTTCATGGTGAGGAGAATCGTTCTTGCGGAAGAAAAACGATCATCCGGTTTAACATCAAACTTGCCGTCCAAAGGTTTACCCGCATGAGAGCGCAGCGTATGAGAAAGGTTGTTCAGAAACAGAAAGTTTTCATGAACGGTTTCTACTAAAAACTGAGGGCTGCTGAGCGCACCGTATAAACCAATAAAAATGGGGATTTGAGCAACCATTGGCAAACAGCCAGCTAAGGGATTCAGGCCGGTTTCAGCATACAGTTTCATAACCTCTTGCTGCATTTTTTGCGGGTCGCTTTTATAGCGTTCCTGCAGCAGCTTCATTTTGGGTTGAACAGCCTGCATGCGACGCATGGAAAGTGTCTGCTTGGTGTTGAGTGGCCATAGCAATAAACGAATTGCAACCGTCAGGAGAACAATGGCCAAACCGTAGTTCCCAACAATGTCGTGAAGACAATGAAGCAGATACAACATGGCCTGATTAATCAAGTTCACGAAAAATTTCTCCTGTTTTAGAGCCTGAGTACAATGGAGTCTACTTTGTTACTGCGGCACTCGCAATGCTCACGTATTTCTTTGAATACGCTCCGCTTGCTTGCGTACCTTGTGCCGCGTATCCTCTCATTGTTTTCAGCTCTAACTTAACTGTTGACAATCGAGTTACTGTTTATTTGAGGGAACTAAGTCAACTCCACCCGGGTGTCCGGGGTGGCATCGAAGTAATCGGCATAAACTGTGCCAGGAACCCAGTAGGAAGCCATGTTGGGTAATTGCTTCTTCCGCATACACGGAACAACTGGGATAAAAGCGGCAGGTCGGAGGGATCACAATGAGCTGATAAGGGCGAGTCCATCGATAGACTTTAAGCAATCCCAGAGCAATCGTTCGAATCATGAGGCACAGGCTTTTGGAATTCGTAAAGCGCGACTCAAGGCCTTTTCTAACGTTTGATAGTCAACACCAACACTATTGGCACGAACAATAACAACAAGGCTTCTATAGACTGATAGGCTTGATGATTGAGACGTGTGAAGAAGCCAGTGTCGGAAAATTTCACGGAATTGTCTTTTGAGTCGGTTTCGAACTACGGCCCTTTTATGAACCTTTTTGCTAACAACAAAGCCAATGAGAGGGCTTTTATTTATTGCTGCGGTCGGTCCAGAAAAAGGAAAAAGTGCGTAGATAACAAAAAACCGCCCTGAAGCAAGACGCTGTCCAGACAATGTTTTTTTAAAATCACGCTGTGCGCGAAGACGATTTACCTTTGGAAGCACGGGTTAACAATCCCAAGCAAAGGCTTACAAAGCGATTTGATGACGACCTTTGGCACGACGACGGTTTAATACACGACGACCGCCAGGGGTAGCCATACGAGCTCTGAATCCACTAACGCGACGACGCTTGCGTTGTGTTCCTTCTAAAGTACGTTTCATATTGGGGAATCTCCAAAATTAGCCGGAAAGCTGCAATGGCGCTAGGTCGTGTTGATAATTGCAGTGAGGTTGTTGCTGCAGTACTTCGCAATGCACGTATATTTTTTATACGCTGGGCGTGCTTGTCACTTGGCGCCTTGTATCTGCTAACTGTCAACACGACCTAGAGAATTTTCACAAAACACCATATTAAAGAGCTTTTAATATACAGCAAAAAAAATCCTTGTAAAAGCTTTGATACGACCTGCAAACTTAGAAGACTAAATGTGCTAAACTCGGACAATAGAAACAGGTAGGATAGAAAGTGAATAGGGTACAGACTGTACTTTCTTTCTATTTTTATCAAAACAATTTTTAAAAAATATGCGCGATTGCGCAGGCTCTTCGAAGGCAGTTTTACTCTATTTTCTCTATTGGTATTTGGTGTGTTGACTGCGTAACAACTGAAAGTAGTAGCTTCTTTGGGAGAGTGAATTGACTGTGAATTCCTCATCGTCTTTATCATCGGAAACTGAAAATTCAGACGTTCCAAGAATGAGTGACAGAGCCTTGCAAACGAGGGGAGATCACCATAGGAATGTCGGCATAGATACAAGGATGGATGGTTCCGATACTTCAGACTCTTTCCCGATAGGGCTTAGAGATGAGATTCCCCCATTAAAGGGTGAGTTAATTGACGATGCATGCGAGGAAACTGACGCAAATTATTGGAATGATTGTATGGATGAAGTGTCTGCATTGTGGCCTAGAGCTCTTGAGTCTCTAAAAGGACGTATGAGCCAACCCAGCTTTGAAACCTGGATTAGTCCGCTTCAAATCGCGGCGATTGGCGAACGTTCTGTGACGTTGAATGCCTCTAGCGATTTTAATCGAGAGCAAATTCTAAAGCGCTACCGTAACGATCTACAGACGGTCCTCAGCGAAGCTTTGGGGCGGACTGTTACCGTGGATGTGGCCGTAAAAGAGTCGGACCATTCAAAAGAAGATTCGATGGCGGATTCCTCACGAGTTTCGGACGAATTGACAGCTCAGGCTGCCGTTGCTTCTCTTTCCGCCTCTTCAAAGCCTTGGACGCCTCGTACAACAACGAGTAATTTGAATCCACGCTATACCTTTGAAGCGTTCGTAGTCGGTCAGCATAACCTGTTCTGTCATGCGGCGGCATTGGCTGTTGCGGAGAATCCGGCGCAAAGTTATAACCCTTTCTTTATCCATGGTGGGGTTGGTTTGGGTAAAACCCATTTAATGCAGGCGATTGGTCATTACTCCCTGTTACATCATCAAAATTTAAAAGTTCGCTATGTAACGGCGGAACAATTTACCAATGAAATGATTAATGCGATCGCCAGCAAAGACATGAAGGGCTTTCAAAACCGGTATCGGCACAATGATATTTTGATTATTGATGACGTTCAGTTTTTAGAAGGTAAGGTTCGAACCCAGGAAGAAGTTTTCCATACCTTTAATGCACTTCATGGCGTCGGCAAGCAGATTATTCTGTCCAGCGATCGTTCCCCCAAGCATCTGTCCAACCTTGAAGATCGTTTAAGAAGTCGTTTTGAATGGGGCTTGATTGCCGACATCCAGCCTGCCGATTATGAAACTCGCTTAGCCATTCTTCAGAAAAAGGCGGAACGGGAAAACTTAAATCTCCCTTCTGACGTCTTATCCTTGGTTGCTGAAAGTAACCCGAATAACATTCGAGAGCTTGAAGGCGCTTTGAATAAGCTCGCTGCTTACGGCATGTTAACCCGAACCACTATCGATCTCGCAACGGCGCAGGTGGTTCTTGGCAGTACGGCCAATCAAACCCGGTTATCTTTAGAAGATGTCTTAGAAGCAGCGGCGGGGTATTATCACCTTCGACCCGTCGATTTAAAGAGCAGTTCCCGCTCCAAGGATATTTCTCATGCTCGTCAGGTTGCAGTGTATCTGATGCGGGAAATTACCGAGGCCAGCTTTCCTAAAATCGGGGACTTCTTAGGCGGCCGGAAGCATACAACAGTTTTGTATGGGTATGAAAAGGTGAGAGAAGAACTTGTGCATCGCCCGATTCTGAAACAGCAGATTGATGAAATCAGGCTCAGAATTCAAAAGTAAGGGTTTAAAATAAAAGAACGCTTTTTGTAAAGTTTTCTAAAACAGTAGACGTCACGTCTACTGTTTTTATGAGAAAGCGATGCTATTTTTCATGTATCAGCATATATCACGATAAGGCGGTTCAACCGAGAGTTGTCAGTCTCCAAGGTAAGTCGAATTTAAACGTGCCTGGAACTGTCGGCAACCCACACTGATGCAGGGTGATTCTAGATAGATCCCTGACGGTAGCATGGTGCAAAAACACGACTACGACGCCGTGCTGATCCTTTTCTGGTCGTTTCAGGCGTAAACGAACCCCTCAGATCTGCCGGGGAGGCGGATTACCCAACCACCGAGCGTGGGTAATGCAGGCCATGGACTGCAGCTCGGTTTTTAAAAGGGAAAACTAAAAACCACCAAACCAATGACTAAATTTAAAAGCTGAGGGATGATGACACGGACTTGTTCCGTATCCTCGGATTACTAAAAGCATGGGAGATGCATATTAATCGAGCGGCGGAGGATTTTTACGAATCGCATCATCACTCATGGTGCACATGTTAAAGGTTTGCCAGTTTTCGGTCAAAAATTTAAATTTCCCCATGCCGGCATCGTCGTTATCAATCGGGTTCCCTTTACCGGTCAGTTTATCAAGATAATAGTCACCACCGCTTTGGGCTAAGAATCGAGTTTTTCGAATGTCACTGGGAAGGGTCGGTTGATCCGGGATTAAGCGCGCTTGAAAGTTAGTGAAAATGCCGCCAATATCATTCGGATCGATTTTGACCTGCTGTTCCGTGCAGCATGGCCAAAAATGGTAGTTATACCCTTTAATCATTGTGATAGAACGAATCCCGTCGTGATCAATCCGAGTATCCGCTTCGATCTCTTTACCGATGAAATCGCCGGGATAATGCAAACCGTCCACTGAAATCGCTTTCTGCAAGAGCTTCCAATCCTGGTCTTTCTTCGAAAAGTAATAGGCTCTCGGGTTTCGTATCTCAACCCGAACGTTTTGAGGAAGCTTGCTTCCAGCCTCCTGGTAGACAATGCCCCAAAACTGAAATCGTGAGAAATTTCCTCTTTTGGGGTCATTTCCATAATTGAGCCGAGGCCGGAAACGCCAATTCGATGTTAATCGAACATTGTCTAATAAGCCTTCATGAAACCCATGCATATCACTGATAATAAGCTCAACAGAATTCTTGTTTGTTGAGCTTAATGAAGATGAGTCAATTTCGTTTTTAAGCTTGGCAGCATTGACTGGTTGAGTTACGAAAAACAGTCCTATCACTATTAATAATGATAGGACTGTTTTTTCAATAAGCACTTTTTGAGTTTGATATTTTCTAGACATGCTTCTGTCGCTATTTACTTACCAGCGGCGGCGAAGATATTCGTATCCTAAACCGGCACCGGCACCAATGAGGCCACCTTTAACGGCACCTGTTGCGCGGTAGCCGTCCTGGGCCATTAAACCGCCAATTGCAGCACCCGCACCGGCACCAATGAGGCCTTTTTTAGCGTATTGTTGCTGAGACCAGTGTCTTTGGCCCCAGTAATTATCATAGCCACTGTAATAAGGGCTTCCGCCATAATGACGGCCATAACCATGGTAATAGCGATGAGCAGACGCAAAGGGTGTTAACAAAACGCTGAATAAGAGTGCAAGGGTTAGCGCTAGAATAGAGGGCTTCTTCATTAGACTTTCTCCTACTCCTTTTTCCGAGAGTCAATCGCTTTTTGATTGATTATTTGATTATGGGTGCTTAGTCGATCGAGCTGGTCCATTTGTTCCGGGTAGGGAATTTTTTGTTACAAAAAGTTTTTTTAAGTCACATTGGTGATGAGTTTTTATCTCCACTATATGGTGGGTTTTTCAATACATTTACCTTATCTAGAGGAGCACAGCCTAAAAGTAACTCTTTAGAATGAGGTTGTTCATATCACCTTTGTAGCGATACGCTTTTGTGCGGAGTAGTTCCAGTGGAGTCAAGCAATCTTATTCTAATGATAGAATTACCGTCCTGGGGACGGCAGTTGCTGTCGTTTTTTTCTAAGAGTAGTTTTGAACAATGGGCGGGGATGAGTTTGCAGACGGCTCTTCAGATTAAGCAAATCCAGCATTCACTGCGGGAATCATGGGTATTGGGCCAGGAAAGACACTATGGTTCTACGCGTAACAATTTCAACCGAAAACTATCAGAGGCGGCTCAATCCACTCCTCCAGTCTTAGAAGCTAACATCCGGCAGGCCCAAAGTGAGCGGAAAACACAGACACCGTTTCAGGCAAATCGAGATGCAAAAGGGACTCAACCTTTTTATAATGCTCCTACCCCTTACCCTTTAGGCTATTCGCAAAGTGCCAGATTCTCAAAAAGCCCTCCTGGGCAAGAATCCCAGGACTTTTCATCTTCCACTGTTATGGATGATCTCTTACAATTGCACTCTGAACGGAATGCCTTTGCAGAGAAGAATCTCATTTCAAACTATTCCTTTCCTACCCTCTACCCTCCAAAGGGAAGGGGACAACAGGTGTATCAAAAGGCGAACTTTTGGAGTGAGCCTGGTTTAGAAGCCGCAGTTGGAAGCGAAGTTCAACCGAAAGATAAGTCTTTTTCTTCAAAGCCTCATCTTTCTCATGAATTGTCCAGTCAATATTACACTGGAAACGCGGCTGCCGATTTGGCTGAGTCTGAAACTTTAAAAATGGCGATTGAGAAAGCATTGAGCCAAGCTTTGGCTGCTTCGCAATCTCGGAAAAGTAAGAAAAAATACCTGTATTTAGCTCCCTGGCCGAAACAAAGGGCATAGGCTGTAATACAGCCTAAAAAGGTATGATTCGTTTATACAAAAAGAGAGCTTATTCCAAAGCTCTCTTTTTGTATAAATTCTTTAATTCTTAAACTGAAATGGCCCACTGAACCAAGCAAAAAAGCAGCGCGCCCACGAAAAACAAACCGAGGGTAATGAGTGGAAATGCCACAATCATCACGCGCTCAGGGTTTGAGGCCATAAAGCTTTTCTTTTGGGCGGTCATTGCTACCTTTTACCAAACTAAAAATAAAAAACTCCCCAGGTAGGACTCGAACCTACAACCATTCGATTAACAGTCGAACGCTCTACCATTGAGCTACTGAGGAATGTGCTTTTCAATACTAAAGGAGTATACCGTAAGCAATTTTAGAATGTAAACTACTTTTCGCAGATTTCCGATGAAAAGATGAGTTGATTTTCCGCGTACAATAAAAAAACTTCCTTATCCTACCCATGAAGGCCACCTGAAAAACACTATGAAAACTGCTTCTTTCCCCTTTTTTTATAACCCTGCCATAGCTAAAATTATTGAAAATGCTCTTCTTGAAGATTTGGGAACGGGGGATGTTACGACTGATAACCTTCCTGAGTTATCACAAATTCAAGCTAAAGCGGAACTGTGTGTTCGAGAAGCCTGTACTCTCTCCGGGTTGAGCATGAGTGAGCTCTGTTTTAAACGGGTTGATTCTCAACTTGAATTTCATCCTTTGCTACAGGATGGGAGCTCAGTCAAGGCTAACGAAGTCGTCGCGACAGTATACGGAAGTATGGCATCCATCCTGAAAGCTGAAAGGACTGCCTTGAACTTTATGCAGCACTTGTCCGGTATCGCAACCGAAACGCATCGTTATGTAGAGGCTTTGGCAGGAACGCCTAGTAAAATCACAAATACGCGCAAAACGACTCCCGGCTTGCGTTTGCTTGAACGTGAGGCTGTTTTACATGGTGGGGGCAGTCCACATCGGTACAATCTGGGTTCCTGCGTCATGTTGAAAGATAATCATTGGAAAGCCCTGGCGCCGAATGCTTCTGGTGAAGACGCGCTCAAACAGGCCATGGCGACTCTTCGGCAGCGATTATCCCATACTAGCAAAATCGAAATCGAAGTTGATACATTGGATCAAATTGCTCTCGCTTTGGAGTTTGGGGCCGATATTATTTTGTTGGATAATATGTCGCCCAATCAAATTCGTGAGGCGATGTCTATAGTAAAAGGCAAGGTTATTTTGGAAGCGAGTGGCGGTATTAACCTTCAAACGGTTCGGAGCTATGGTGAAACGGGTGTGCCTTATATCTCCACGAGCAAAATTACGCTTGGCGTTCCCGCGATTGACATCGGTCTTGATCTTTAAACGTCTTGCTAAGGAAGGCTTTAAACTTCGGCCATTAATTTATTTTTTTTCAAATGTCGGGTCCGTAACAGCTCGATAATGCCAATCATATCGATTTCCCCGTAACCCCTATCGACAGCTTCCTGGTAAAGTGTCTGGCTGCTCCTTGCAAGGGGCGAGTCCAGTTCCGTCTCATCCAGCGCCTCTTTAATGAGGTTGGCAACCGCTAGGACGTCGATAATCGAGGCTTGTTTTGAAAAATCACGTGTGAGCAGCTTATCCAGTTTGATTTTGGAGACGGCACTCGCCATGGGGCTTGCATTTAAAACGTGTGCAAACTTCTCAGTGTCCAGCTGTTTTTCTTCCGCAAAGTGATAGGCTTCCGCCAGTCCTGTCACCATGTTGAGCAGGTATAAATTAACGGCAAGCTTCATATTCAAAGCGCCGGGAATTTTTCCGCAAGGGACAACCGTTTTGCACATGGTTTCAATAAGGGGCGTAATGGCAGGAAAGAGAGCTGCCTCGCCTGCCATCATGGCGACAAGCTCTCGTGATTCCGCCTGGCGCTTGGAGCCGGAAACAGGGCACTCAATGTAATTTCCACCCGCTTCTTCCACATCGGAACGAAGATGTTCTGAATAATGAGGTTGAGTGGTTCCCATATTGATGAGGAGCTTTCCTTTGACCAAACTTGAAAAATTAGAGCTCCCTCTCTCCAGGGTGTTGTCTATCGCCTCGCTATTAAAGAGCATGAGAATGATGGTCTTTGTTTTGAGAAAAAGATCGTCTAAGCTGCTTGCGATTTTAGCACCCGCCTTTTGTAGAGGGAGGCATTTTGACTTCGTGCGATTCCAAATGACCAGGGGAATGCCGTTTTGCAGTAAATTAAAGGCCATTGGTTCTCCCATGGCACCGATACCTACAAAACCGATTTTTTCTGTCATTGCCTGTACCCCAATAATTGAAGATCTAAGCGGATGTCATTTTATTTAATCAACTAAACGACTGGGTGTTAAGGGTACAAAACCTGGTTTCAAGGTAATACTCGGCTCTTGTAAATACAGTGGGGATAAATTTTTCCAGGGGATTTGGTGGCTTTCTCCTTGAGGGCTTTCCAGAATGTCGCGCATCATGGCTGTCGTTGAAATTGTGTCAGGCGTGAAACTGAGACCATAACCTCGGTTTTCCAGCCAGGGTTGTAAGGACGGCGATGTCAGAATTTTTGTCTCTGGCGGTAGATTGAGAGGCTCTGATGAGGGGGCTCCTGTTACACCGGGCCTCAGAGGGCTTTCGGTGAGCAGCTTCAAACACGGTTTTTCAAGGAGCATCAGGGTATTTTCCGCTACATTGATTTTATACACGGCATGAAAGGCTCGTCCTCGAAGCGCGTCATGGTAAATGGCGACAGTGTCTGGCTGATTTCCGGCAGGGCTTTGAATGCTCTCTTGTAATCCCTGCATGGCATGCCATGCCCAAAGTTCGAGGGTATTAAATTGGTAAACAGAGAGAGGCAAAAACTGAGCCAATGCTCTTGTCGTAACGACGCCGGTCCTTAACCCGGTAAAACTGCCCGGTCCAACGTTTACGCCAATCGCTTTCAGGTCTGAGGCTGTAATATCAAATTGTTCAAAAAGCGCTTGAATACTGGGAATCATGCGAGACGAGTGAAAGTGGTGAGAATCGCAGGGCAGTGAAATTGATTGCCATTTCATGTTATTTGCATCGTTGCTGGTGCCGCAGGGAACACTCAGGGCAATTTGGAGTACGGGTGCGCAGGTATCGATAAAGAGAGTGGGACCCTTTGAAAAAAGGTTCATGGTTTACTCTCCGTCCAGATTGGAAAGTCCTCGCGCAAGGCGGAAATGGATAAAGTACGGTAACGGGAAAATTCATCACCGCCCGGTAATTCGGAGACCGAAAGAGAGGTATTCGATTCTGGAAAATCAATACGAATCGCCACGGTGGAATAGCTCATTAAGAGCGGTGATAGGGAGGCCCATTCAACGAGGACCAGGGCATTGAGTTCGGCTTGGCGATTGAGCAGTTCTTCCACAAAGCTGTCCGCTTCAATGCTACTTCCTTCCTGAGTGCTGTCCAGACGGTATAAATCCGAATGGAGTAACGCTATCCGGGCTTCCGGATACTCATTGACGAGGGTGAAAGTGGGACTGGTAATATGCGCCTTGGGAATTCCCAGTGCGTGTGCAAGGTTTTTGGAAAGGGTTGTTTTTCCGGCACCCAAAGGGCCGTCTAGTGTCACTAAATCTCCACTTTGCAATTGTGCGGCTAGCCACGACGCAAAGGCCGTCAGTTGATTTTGATGAAGGGTCAGAGTTTGCATAGGCAGACATCAACGCTCTATAGGAGTACAAGGTTTAATAATAGGACAATAGATTAGAGAGGACACGGAAAAAGTCCGCACTTCAATAACCATCAAAAGTCCTGTTGCTTGGGAAAGGCGGGAAGGGTCCTTAAAAAGAACGGCTGACTTTCTTGGCATGTTCATATTCGCCAGCCTGCGTAGTGGCTACTCCAAAGTTTAGAGGTGAAAGAGGACGACGGTCGCCGGATGAAAATGTCTCTTAAGTCCGGCGTTTTGTTAAGGACCCTTCTCACCTTCTCATTATCTATTTTTGACAGTTCTGAATTTAAAGCACGGACTTTTTCCGTTTCCTCTAGAGACAAAAGTCATGAGATGGCTTGGGGCGCTCGACAAGGACTTTGCTTGTGGTACCCTTGAATGGAATAAAACGGATGGGGTCTTGTATTTGTGCCGCCAGTCAATTTTTTGGTTTTCAGCATTTGATTGGCCTCTGCACAGGATTTTCCCATCTCAAAGGAATTGCTTCATTTTATTAACCTTTAGGAACAGAGACGCAAGACCATGATCTCCAGCAACGATTTCAAAACTGGCCTGACCATCATTGTTGATAACAACTTGATGCAGATTATTGAGTTTTTACACGTCAAGCCAGGTAAGGGCGCAGCCTTTGTTCGCAGCAAGCTGAAAAACGTTGAAACCGGTCAGGTTATTGAAAAAACCTTCCGCGCTGGCGAGAAAATGGAAACGGCTCACTTGGAACGTCGCGAAATGCAGTTCCTCTTTAATGACGGTGATGAGTATACCTTTATGGATACGGAAACCTTCGACCAGATTCCCATCAGAAAAGCTCAAATCGGGGATCAAATCAAATATCTAAAAGAGAATATGAACGCTCAGATTCTTTTCCATGGTGAGAAAATTATCGGTATTGACCTTCCCACTCATGTGGAACTTAAAATTATTGATACGCCACCGTCTGAAAAAGGGAACACTGCTCAAGGCGGAACAAAGCCGGCAACATTGGAAACAGGTGCCGTGGTTAACGTTCCCTTCTTTGTAGAGAACGGTACAACCATTCGGGTGGATACACGGAACAACAGTTACCTTGATCGCGTATAGAAACGGAACCGAAAGCCTAATGGACATTAATATCGACCAGATTCGCGCCCTTGCCGATCTTGCTATTGAAAAAAGCCTTGCCGAATTAGAAGTCACTGATGGTGCTCAGAGCGTTAGTATTAAACTGCCTGGCTTTCAGGGCCAGCAAGTGATTCATGCCGCTGCAAGCTACCCTGCCAGCGCTGCCCCTGCGCACCATTCGCCTGTTTATACACCAGCAGCCCCCCATCCGATGGGTGAATTGCCTGCGGTATCGTCTCGTCAGGAAGCTCCTGCTAAGGCGGATTCTGAAGCGCATTTGCATACCATTACCGCACCTATGGTGGGTACGTTCTACTCTGCGCCATCACCAGAATCACCCTCTTACGCGGCTGCAGGGCAAACGATTTCCAAAGGGCAAACCATTTGTATTATCGAAGCCATGAAGATGATGAACGAGCTGGAAGCCGAAGTTTCAGGCAAAGTGGTTCGTATCATCGCTGAGAACGGCCAGCCCGTTGAATTTGGCCAGCCATTGTTTCTAGTTGATCCTGGCTAGAGTCAATTGTGAAATATAAAAAAGAGTGAGTTGCTTAGCTACTCACTCTTTTTGGTATATATATAATTTTTCAGGTTAAGCAAACCAATTCCATTTTCTCTCGGGGTCAGCGTTTAAGCCTGGAGGTCGAGTTGGGGACTTGTCACCTGCACTTTGCCGAGCTGTTCGCTTTGACTGAAAAGTCTGACTCGCTGTATCAACATCCCTTTCAAGCGGATCGATGATGTGACGAGGATAACTTGTAATCCTACGGTCAGGATTATTAGCCTCGTAAAGATCTTTGGCACGGACAAGCTCATATCTTGCAGTTTTTTCTCGCTGGGCAGAGTCTATTTCTGCTTCTTGTGCTTCTGTCAAAGTTTGCTGACGTTTTGCTTCGCTCTTAGAAGTAGAAGGCTTAGGGCTGCTGGAAGAATGGCGACGCTTACGTTTTGAATTGGCTGGCGTCTCTGGCTTAGGAGAGCTTGTTTTTGCTCTAGGAGACTTTGGAGAAGAAGCCCCAAACCCACTGCTTCCTATGGATACCATCTATTATTCCTCTTTTCATTGAGACAGTCGAAAGAATATAACGAACAAAATATACGCTTAACTTAATAGATGTAAATTTATTACAAACCAGTTTAGTTTCAAGTTGTTTGCCTTTTGAGTTAAAACTCCAGTAGCTGCAGTGCTTAGTAGCAAAAGTTATTAAACAATCAATTTTAAATCTTGCTTGGTGTTTAAATCAGTTGAAAGAAATCAACGTCCAAACTATCCTAGGGTAAAGCTTTCCTCTTAAATGACGAGGTCTATCATGACTCAACACCGACCCTTCAAAAAAATCCTGGTTGCCAACCGGGGTGAGATTGCCCTTCGGATAATTCGTGCGTGCCACGAAATGGGGATCGAAACAGTAGCGGTCTACTCGCAGGCCGATGAAGAGTCGATGCACGTTCAATTGGCGGATGAAGCCTACTGTATTGGACCTGCACAATCTGCTAAAAGCTATCTCAATGTCTCTAACATTATGAGCGTTGCGCTGATGACAGGCGTGGATGCGATTCACCCGGGTTATGGCTTTATGGCTGAAAATGCAGCCTTCTCTGAAATTTGTGCCGATCACCAAATCAAGTTTATTGGTCCTTCCCCGGAGATGATTCGGATGATGGGCGACAAGGCAACTGCCAAAAAAACCATGGCCAATGTGGGTGTTCCCGTTGTCCCCGGACTGGATGGTACGGTTGCGGATCCCGCGCTGGTAAAAGCCTGGGCTTCCAATGCCGGTTACCCGGTATTGATTAAAGCGACAGCCGGTGGTGGCGGGAAAGGAATGCGCCTTGTTGAACAAGAAGGCGACGTTGAAAACCAGCTGGAGATGGCTCGTAATGAAGCCAAATCAGCTTTTGGTAACGATGAAGTTTATATCGAAAAATACATCCGTAACCCGCGTCACATCGAATTTCAGGTTTTAGCGGATCAGTACGGAAACGTGGTTCACCTGGGTGAGCGGGATTGCTCCATTCAACGGCGTCACCAAAAGCTTTTGGAAGAAGCACCGTCACCCGTTGTTACGCCTGAAATCCGTGAACGTGTGGGTAACGTCATTCTAAAAGCTGTCCGTAAAATTGGTTACGAAGGCGTTGGAACAATTGAGTTGCTCTGTGACAGCAGCATGAACTTCTATTTTATGGAAATGAATACTCGGATTCAGGTAGAACACCCTGTTACCGAGCTTATTACCGGCATTGATTTGATTAAAGAGCAAATCCGGGTTGCCATGGGCGAACCGTTGCGGATTAACCAGGATGATGTCCAGCTGCGAGGCCATGCGATTGAGTGTCGGATCAATGCGGAAGATCCCGATCGTAACTTTATGCCTTGCCCCGGAACCATTGATGGCTATGTGACTCCCGGTGGTCCGGGTGTTCGTGTTGATAGCCACGTGTATTCAGGTTACCGCGTACCGCCTTACTACGATTCCTTGCTCTCTAAGTTGATTGTTTGGGGTTCGGATCGCAACGAGGCGATTGCCCGGATGCGTCGTGCCTTGGATGAGTATGCAATCACAGGTTTGAAAACGACAATCCCTTTCCACCAAAAGTTGATGAGTAACGCTGCTTTTATTGAAGGAAAAGAAGTTTATACCGACTTTATTGAGCGGAATGCCTTGATATAAATTTCCATATCTGGTTCTGTCATTCCCGCGTAGGCTGGAATTTTACTCATTATTTCTCAGTGTAGGGGAGTCCCTTGTGGGCTCCCGTAGGTGAAATGAGTTTATTGAAAACACCCTGCGGAGGGTATCAGGTTCAGCCAAATTACGTGCTCCGTGCTTCTTCAAATGGGAGCCCACAAGGGACTCCCCTACGTTACGAAAGATAAATGGTGTATCTTAGGTATTCTGGAATAATATGATGAACCTAAAAGTCCTTGAAAGCGTTATGCAACCGATTCAACACCAATCCAATGTGAAAAAGGGGCAGATCTTTGTGATCAGTGGTCCTTCCGGTGTGGGGAAGGGAACGCTCTGCAATCAACTTTTAGCCGACGATCCCAGTCTTATGCTGTCGGTATCAGCGACAACCCGCAAGCCTCGCTCCGGGGAGCTGGATGGGATCAATTATCATTTTTATGCGGTTGAAAAGTTTGAAGCGATGATAGCGCACGATGCTCAGGAGACTGATCCGGAAAAGCATCAGCTTTTAGAATGGGCGCAATATAACGGAAATTATTACGGCACGCCTCGTAAACCGGTTGATGACGCTTGTCAGGCGGGTCATCATGTTCTTTTGGAAATAGAAATGCAAGGGGCGTTTCAAATCAAAAAGAAAATCCCAAATGCCTGCCTGATTTTTATCGCCCCTCCGAGTTTGGAAGCGCTGATTGAACGATTAAAAGGGCGTGGAACAGAGTCTGAGACTGAAATCAAGAATCGCCTTGATATTGCTCGACATGAGCTTACTTTAACGTCCCAATTCGACATCACCTTAGTGAATAATAAGCTGGAAGATTGTTTGCAGGAATTAAAAAAGACAATCGAAAAAACTTCAAAAACCTAAATTGTCATTCCTGCTCAGTCGGAAATCTCGTCTGCAGTAGATGCAGGCTGGGATTAGCGTAAGCTTTGACAGGAATAGAGATGGAAAGATTTGAAAAAGAATCTTTCCTTGTCATACTGCGCGTAGTCGCAGTATCCAGAAAATTGGGTTTTACTCTGGGTTCCGCGACTAAAGCGCGGAATGACGAATATTTCGAAACCCTACCCTAAAGCAACTGATCCAGCCGGTTCAGGTTTCATGGTCTGCTCATAAAATTCGATATAAGCGGCTGCTCGATTATCCCAACTGTGGTTTTCTCGCATGCAGCGTTGTACTAAAGCTTGCCACTCTTCTTTGTTCTCAAAAAGTTTTTTAGCGGCAATAAAGAGTTCAACTAAAGCCTCAGCGGTATACTCCTCGAATCGGAAACCATTCCCCAGCGGGTGGTGTTTTCGCACATCAAAAATCGTATCGGCCAGGCCTCCAACGGCATGGACAGCAGGTACGGAGCCGTAGCGCATAGAAATCATTTGACCGAGTCCACAAGGCTCAAAAGCGCTTGGCATGGCAAAAATATCGGAGCCTGCATAAATTTGAT
>Ga0105239_10004307_pt1 | contig 17061 bp, 24 predicted proteins | sample KBSC44metaG_FD_92761 | JGI IMG/M metagenome (GOLD analysis project Ga0105239, IMG submission 92761) | Corn rhizosphere microbial communities from Kellogg Biological Station, Michigan, USA - KBS C4-4 metaG | ecosystem: Host-associated > Plants > Roots > Rhizosphere > Soil | place: Michigan, USA...
CTAATGTGGGAGTTGCACTTCCTCATAACCTCAGTATTCAAGACTTGATGAAGGCTGATGTCATTCTAGCTACTGCTGCGGCAGTCCAGGAAATTAACGAAAGGTATGCTCCTTATGCCTAAAGCAGCTTATGATCATTCTGATCTTTTGAGTCTTATTAAACGGCCTATTATTACTGAGAAATCTACTCAATTAGCCCAAATTGGGCAGTATGTTTTTGAAGTCGATCAAAATGCTAATAAAATTCAGCTCGCGTTAGCTGTTGAAGCATTATTTCCGGGTCGTAAAGTTACTGATGTTCGCTTGATTAAAATTCCTGCTCGCACAAAACGTTTTGCGAAGCGTATCGGAAAAATTTCGGAAAAACGGAAAGCGGTTTTTTCAGTTCAAGGTGAGCCGATAGAACTGTTTTTAGGAGTTTAATAAATGGCTATTAAACAATTTAAACCTACTTCAGCTGGTGTTCGTGGCATGTCAAAGTTAATGACAGCCGATATCACCACTCAGGAGTCATTCAAACCTCTTTTACGCCGTCTGAAAAAACATTCGGGTCGTAACAACTACGGAAGAATTACGGTTCGTCATCGTGGTGGTGGTCATAAAAAACATTACCGTTTAATTGACTTTCGTCGTAACAAACGTGAAATTCCTGCAACCGTTTTGACGATTGAATACGATCCAAACCGTAACTGTAGAATTTGTTTATTGTCTTATGCAGACGGTGAAAAACGCTATATTTTGAAGCCCGAAGGTCTTCAGGTTGGAGACACAGTTATTGCTGGTCCTTTCTCTGAAATTAAACCCGGTAATGCTTTACCCCTTAAAAATATTCCTTTAGGTTCTGTTGTCCACAATGTTGAATTGGTTCCTGGGCTTGGCGGTCAGTTAGTTCGCTCAGCTGGGAACTCAGCACAGTTGATTGCTAAAGAAGGTGACTTCGCAACTCTTCGCTTACCAAGCTCTGAAATGAGAATGGTTCCGATCAACTGCTACGCGACAATTGGTGTTCTAAGCAATGCTGACTACAAAAACTTAAAGTTCGGTAAAGCAGGTCGCCGTCGTTATTTGGGTATTCGTCCAACCGTTCGTGGTTCGGTTATGAACCCTGTCGATCACCCGCATGGTGGTGGTGAAGGTCGTGCTCCAATCGGTCGTTCAGGACCAGTTACACCTTGGGGTAAAAAGACCTTAGGTTACAAAACACGTAAACGTAGAAAAGCATCTAACAGACTAATTGTTAGACGTAGAACGAAGTAGGAGTCTGATTAGATGGCACGTTCATTAAAAAAAGGGCCCTATGTAGACCCTAAACTCGAAAAATCAGTTGACGATTTAAACAAGTCTGGTGTAAAAAAAGTTCTCAAAACTTGGTCCCGTCGTTCTATGCTGATTCCTGAAATGATCGGACATACATTTGCAGTTCATAATGGTGCTAAGCACGTCTTGGTCTATGTGACAGAGCAAATGATTGGTCATAAACTTGGAGAATTTGCTCCAACCCGTTATTTCCGCGGACACGCAGGTACAGATAAAAAAGCGGCAAAGCGCTAAATTGTAGGATCCATCATGTCTACTAGTAATGCTTTAATAGCTCAGTCTAAACAGAAGTATATCTTGATGTCCCCTCGTAAAATTAGACGTGTATTGGACGTCATTCGAGGAAAACGTGTCGTTGAGGCATACGATATTCTTCGCATGATGCCTTACAAAGCTTCAGAAGTTGTTCTGAAGAAGCTTATCGAGGCAGTTAGCAATGCACGAGTTAAATTTGGGGTAGAAGACCCTTCTGTTCTTTTAATATCAGTTGCAACAGCTGATGAAGGACCAGCATACAGACGTTTTAAGCCTCGTGCTCAAGGTCGTATCTATCGTAGAGAGAAGCCTACGTCGCACCTTACGATTGCTGTCCAGGTCAAAGAAAGTTAGAGATAAGGAATACCGTCGTGGGTCAAAAGGTTCACCCCAGAAGTTTGCGTCTTGGAATTATTCAAGGATGGCAAAGTACCTGGATTGCAGATTCTAAAACCTATGCTCGTAATCTTGCTGAAGATGAAAAAATTAGAATTTTTCTAAAAGCAAAGCTTAAGGGCGCTGCTATTAGTCGGATTGAAATTGATCGCAAGGCTCAACGTGTCATTGTCCGCATCATAACTGGTCGCCCAGGTATGGTTGTAGGTCGGGGTGGTCAAGGTTTAGACCAACTCCGCACACAGATTCAAAACATTACTTCCCGCAAAGACATTCAGATTGATGTCTTAGAAGTGAACCGTGTTGAAGCTGATGCGAATTTAGTTGCTGAGTCAATTGCTCAACAATTAGAAAAACGTATTGCTTACAGACGTGCAATGAAGCAATCGATGCAACGTTCTATGCGTGCCGGTATTAAAGGGATCAAAATTATGGTCTCCGGTCGTTTAGGCGGAGCTGAAATTGCTAGAACAGAATGGGCGAAAGAAGGACGTATTCCTCTTCATACATTCCGTGCTGACATTGAATATGGTTTTGCTGAAGCGCTTACAGTTTTTGGAATTATTGGTGTAAAAGTCTGGATTTTTAAAGAAGAAGTAATGCCAGGCGATATACCAACCTCCAATATTAAATCGAAGCATCGGAACGATGACGCTGGCAATTCAGGTGGACCTGGCGGTTTACATGGTTCAGGTCGCCGTGGTCGCGGAGCCAATGCTCCATCTGCCCCATCACGTCAACGCCCAGGTCGTGCAAGAAGAGATGAACCCAGCAGACAGTCAGATGACAATTCCAACGCTACTGAGGAAGTATAGTCATGTTATTACCTAAACGTACAAAATATCGCAAGCAAATGCGTGGCCGTATGACAGGCATTGAAACACGTGGTGTGGCTTTAGAGTTTGGTAGCTTTGCTCTTGTTACCTTAGACCCGGGCTGGTTAACAAGCCGCCAGATCGAGGCTGCCCGTCGTGCGATGACTCGTAGTGTGAAACGGGGCGGTAAAATCTGGATTCGGATATTTCCAGACAAACCTGTTACTAAAAAGGCTGCAGAGACACGTATGGGTTCCGGTAAAGGAAATCCCGAGTTTTGGGTAGCAGTTGTTAAACCAAACCGTGTTTTATTTGAAATGGAAGGTGTTAGTTTAGAATTAGCTCAAAAAGCTCTTTCTTTGGCTGCACAAAAGCTTCCTATTCGTACAAAAGTCATTCACAAAGCAGAGCTAAGAGAAGCACAAAATGAAAATTGATCAGCTCAAAGATCTTGATACTGAACAGTTGCAACAAAAATTGAAGTCTATTAATGAAAGCTTGGCTTTATTGAAACTTCAAGTTGCTACACATCAGTCTACAAATACAGCCGAACTTGGTAAGCTGAAACATCAAAGAGCTCAAGTTAAAATGCTCATTTCTCAGGCAGGCTAAAATATTTTGCCTCAGGTTTGATTCTTCAGCCTAATTTGATTACAGTAGGAACAGTTAAATGCCTAAAAAAGAAAAGATTGGTAAAGTTGTTTCAGCAAAAATGGATAAAACCATTGTTGTTGCAGTTACCGAAAAATACCAACATCCACGTTTAGCTAAAATTCAAAGCAAAACTATCAAGTTTAAAGCGCATGATGAGAATAATTCCTGTATCGAAGGTGCTATTGTTCGAATCGTAGAGTGCCGACCTATCAGCAAAGAAAAAAAATGGCAACTTGCTTCAATCCTTGAACGAAGCCAAGAGGTATAGAAAATGATTCAACAAGAAAGTCGTTTAGATGTTGCTGATAATACAGGCGCTTTAGAGCTCTTGTGTATTCGTGTCTTAGGTGGTAAAACCTATGCCAGCATCGGTGATGTAATTATTGCTACCGTGAAGCATGCACAACCTAATGGAACAGTAAAAAAGTCCGATGTTGTACGTGCAGTAGTTGTCCGTACAAAGGCTAGTCGCTCACGTGCTGACGGTTCTACAATTCGATTTGGCCAAAATGCTGCAGTTATTATTAACAAGGACGGTAACCCTCGCGGGACACGGGTATTTGGACCTGTTGATCGTGAACTTCGTGAGAAAAACTTTATGAAAATAGTTTCTCTCGCACCTGAAGTCCTTTAGGAGATTATTTGTAATGTTGAATGTGAAGTCTTCTAAACGTAAATACAAGTCATTGCCTGCTCATTATCACGTTAAAAAAGGTGATACCGTTGTGGTAATTGCTGGTAAAAGCAAGGGTGTCATCGGCACAGTTACACATATTTTCCGCACTAAAGGAAAAGTAATTGTTGAAGGTGCTAACTTTGTTGTCAAAGCTGTTCGTCCAAATCCTGCTGCCGGTCAAGAAGGTGGTTTGATTAAAATGGAAGCTCCTTTGAATGTTTCTAAAGTTATGCTGTATGACTCAAAAACAAGTCAGGCTAGCAGAGCTAGAGTTGAATTTAAAGATGATAAAAGAGTCCGTGTTTCTAAAAAAACATCAAATTCTTTTGACGATTAATTTTACCGAACAAAGTATATATAGAGATATTGCTGATGTCCTTCAAACAAAAATACCAAAGTCAAGTTATACCTTCTTTAAAGGATAAGCTTGGCAAGAAAAACATTTTCGAAGTGCCTCGCTTGGAAAAAGTTGTTATCAACATCGGTGTTGGTGACACAGCTCAAACCAGTAAATTGCTTGACGTGGCTGTTCAAGAATTAACAGCCATAGCGGGACAAAAGCCCTCTATTACACGTGTTAAGAAATCTATTGCAGGTTTTAAAATTCGTGAAGGTATGCCAATCGGTTTAAAAGTTACTCTTCGTGGCGACAGAATGTATGACTTCCTTGAGAAGTTAACAGGAATTGTTCTTCCTCGTATCAGAGACTTCCGCGGTATCAACCCTAAAGCTTTTGATGGCGCTGGTAATTACAATTTGGGATTAACAGACCAGCTGGTTTTCCCAGAGATTGACTACGATAAAGTTCAGCGAGTTCGCGGAATGAATATCACTATTGTAACGACTGCGCAAAATGATATGGATGCACGCGCTCTTTTAGAAGCGTTGGGCTTTCCCTTTAAAAATGCTAAGTCTGTAAACCCGCAATTTGAAGCTCAAAGAGCTTAAGTATAATATTGATACTGGAGCCATACGACAGGAGAAAAGGTTTTGGCTAAAAAGTCAATGATCGTTAAAGAAGAAAAGCATCAAATTAAATCTGAAAGCGGGAAGTTCCACAAAGTTAAACTTCACAATCGCTGCAGTCTATGCGGTCGCCCACGTGCTTTTTACAGATTCTTTGGAGTTTGCCGTCTCTGCTTCCGAAAGCTTGCGCACGAAGGTAAATTGCCTGGTGTTGTTAAGTCAAGTTGGTAATAATAGAATCTGATTTTTTAAGCTTTATAAGGTTAATTTGTGATGAATAATGACCCAATTGCAGATTTGTTAACGCGCATACGTAATGCTGCGAAAGTAAGTTTACCAATGGTTGAAGTACCCGGTTCAAAATTGAAATTAGCTATTGTTAAATTGCTTCAACAAGAAGGCTACGTACGTAGTTTTGAAGTTGCTCAATTAGACAATAGAACTTCAATCAGAATCCTTCTTAAATATGACTCAGACGGACGTTCCACAATTAGAAGCATCCAAAGAGTTAGCCGTCCTGGTTTGAGAAAATACTTTAAAGTAGACAATCTTCCTAAAGTTCTTTCTGGAGCTGGCATTGCTATTGTTAGTACTTCCAAAGGTCTCCTAACAGACCGGGAAGCACGTAAGCAACGTCTCGGTGGTGAGATTCTCTGCGCAGTATACTAACACCCACACCCAAAGCATTTAAATTTAAAAATTTAGGTAGGCTAATATGTCGCGAATTGGAAAAGCACCAATAGAAGTACCGGCTAATGTACAAATCTCTATTCAAGAAGTAGATCAAGGTACTCAAGTAACTGTAACAGGTCCCAAAGGTACTTTGACACGTATTTTCCGACCTGAAATTGCCATTGTTCAAGAAGCCAATCAAATTAAGCTTTCGCCTAAAAATGAAAGTCGTATGGCTCGTTCCTTACACGGACTTTCCCGTACCCTCCTAAATAATATGGTTTTAGGCGTGAATACTGGATTTTCCACCAAGCTTGAAATTGTTGGTGTAGGCTATCGGGCACAAGTTCAAAACAATGTTTTAGTATTGTCACTTGGTTACAGTCATCCAGTGGAAATTCCGGCTCCTGAAGGCATTGCCTTTACAGTAGAAGCGAATACCAAGCTCGAAATCAAGGGCGCAGATAAAGAACAAGTTGGGCAAGTTAGTGCTTTGATTCGTTCAAAACGTCCACCTGAACCTTACAAGGGTAAGGGTATCCGTTTCGCTGGCGAAATTATTAAGCGTAAAGCTGGTAAAGCCGGTAAGAAATAATCGTTATTGAGATCACTTTAATACCTAAAAGGTAAAATCACGTTATGATCCGCAAAGTAAATAGAAAAAAGACTGCTCAAAAGCGACACTACAGACTGCGTAGACGTTTAGCTGGAACTGCGGAACGTCCACGTTTAGCGGTATACCGTAGCGAAAAGCATATTTATGCTCAAATTATCGATGATATTAAGAGTGTAACTCTAGTTGCCGCTAGTACCTTGGATAAAGATCTACGTGCAGCTTCAGGTGCAAATGTCTCAGCTGCTGAAGCAGTTGGTGAATTAATCGCCAAGCGTGCTCTTGATGCTGGTATTAAAGCAGTTGTATTTGATAGAGGCGGAGCCCTTTACCATGGTCGTGTAGCTGCTCTAGCTGACAGTGCCAGAAAAGGCGGTTTAGACTTTTAGTCTGAATTAAAATAGAGCACTAAGTTTAAGTACAGTCAAAACCATCTGTTTATCAGATGGTTTTTGGCATTTCTCTAAGTTAATTTTATCGTTGTATGTATTAGGATTTCTCGTTACAATCAAATCATTACTAAATCGGGATGTAGCGCAGCTTGGTAGCGCACTTCGTTCGGGACGAAGGGGTCGCAGGTTCAAATCCTGTCATCCCGACCATTTATTGAAGGCTTTTCAGTTAATTGCTGAAAAGCCTTTTATTTATGCTCTGTCATTTGTCTTACTTTCGTTTTAGCCAGCTTGTATAACTGTTTAAAGTGACACAGGCGTAATGAGAGGTTGACCGGAAAAGTGAGCCTTTAAGTTGGCGATTACCACATCTCCCATTTCTTTCCGCATTTCGGTAGTGGCACTTGCGATGTGAGGCACAATAACGACATTCTCCATTTCGAACAGGGGAGATTTACCCAAGGGCTCTACTTCAAATACATCGAGTCCGGCACCTGCAATCTTGCCGTCCTTTAAGCTCGCAATGAGTGCGGACTCATCCACGACCGATCCTCTTGCAATATTGATGAGATAGCCCTTTGGCCCCAATGCATCTAGAATTCTTTCATTGATTATATGATAGGTTTCTTTTCCACCGGGAAGGGCCAAAATTAAGAAATCAGACTTTTTTGCCAATGCTTCAAGATCCTTGAAGTAGTGATAGGGTACATCTTTTTGATTCGGTCCATAATACGCAATATTCAGTCCAAACGCCTCGGCTCGTTTTGCAATTGCCTGCCCAATACGGCCCATTGCCACGATACCGCATGTTTTACCCTGTAGGCTGCTACTAAGTGGGAAAGCTCCTTGTGACCACCTGCCTTCGCGTACATAGCGATCGGCTAGACAGATTTTTCGAGTGACTGACAGCAACAATGCAATGGCGAGATCGGCCACGGGTTCCTGAATATCAGGCGTATTACTGAGAGTAATGCCACGTTTTTTCAATGTTTCCAGGTTAATCCGATCAAGTCCCACGCCATAGCTGGCAATTATCTCGAGATTCGGGAGTTGAGCCATGAGGTCATCTGAAACCCCGTGTGCAAAAGTACTCACAACCCCAAGAATCGATGGCCCTCTTTCTATTAAAAAGTCATTGGCACTGTCCGCGAGCCATAGTTTATGGACTTGGAAGTTCTCTTCCAGGCTTTGTAGCAGAGAGGGCAAAACCGGGGAAACGAGTAAAATTGGAATGCTTTTGAACATCATCCAAGATCCTTGTTGTGTCTTTAATGCAGGGTTATAGTGCCCATATGAACAGGAACAGAGTATAAGAAATACACGAACACAGCGAGAACTTTAGCGACAGGGGGCTACAATCTTTGTCTGTCTTCGGTTTTTATAGAGGAGTGTCTATTACTTCAAGGTCGCTCAGACAAATTATTAACCCATAAGGTCAAACCGTGAACGGCAAACCTAAAGAGCAACAAATGTACTGGGCAACAGGGCTTGCTTCTATTGCCAGTAACATTGTCATACCAATGGTTGTATACCTGAGTTTGAGAAAGTCCAGTAAAACCCCGGTGGAGAAATACAATTTACTGGTTAACGAGATTGGACGCCAGTTCATTAGTGGCAGTGTAGGGCTTTTGTCATTTTTCGCCGGCGGTGCTTTAGTTCGCGCGGGTCTTAATTTTTACAACAAGCAAAAATCTTCTCAAAACCAGATGGATGAGGGCGATAAACACCTCTATATGCTGGTTGGGGCCATTGCAACCAAGTTCATTAGTTCAGCCCTACTGAAGCCCTTGCTGAGCACGCAGCTTATTCTGCAATTCCTGGAAAAAGAAAAAACGCCGATTTCACTGCCTCTAAAGCAAATACAGAAACTTTTGGCTGAATCTCCCACGATTCAAGAGGCTTCCATTAAACTCTCTGATTTATCTAAACAGATCCCTAAGCCTGTTGAAGCACAAGGGAAACTCAGTCAAGGCTTGCTCAAGTTGATGCGGAAGCACTTTTTTGATGCCGAAGGCCAGCCTAAAATCGGTAAATTTACAGCTGTTGCCGTTACTGCCAAAAGTGCCTGGCTTTCCTTACTGGCACTGGCTATTTATGGCGTTATCAAATCATCATCTCACGCAGCAAAGACGAGTAATGTTTCAAATACGACAACCAAACCTCTAGATAAACCTAATCAGGCTCAAGTCAATCCAGTTTTACCAACTCAACAGCAACCCACTTATTTTGCAGGGCAGCGCTTAAGCCATAGTCCGTTGCTCTCGCTCTAAGTTTTGATGAAGGTTTACTTTTTGAGTATAAGGCTCATGAAGGCACGAATGGACTGCCGTGTAGCGGGATCAATCGGGATTGACTCGGCATGGGATTTGGCAATCCGTTTCTGCCATAAAGGCTCGGAAAGCTCTTCCAAAATAGTGTAGTAGGGCAGCATCTCCAGTTTCTTCAGCGATTCACCGGCTTCAAGTGGCTCATTAAAGTTTAAGGAACAGGTACCCACTTCATTTCCAACTTGAAGCAATAGTCCGTAGCCTCTGCATAAAGCGGGGCGATATTGATAGGAGGCGCAACTCCCCTCAATCAGAAAGGGACAGTGGGGCGAACCGCTTTCCAGGTTGGCGATAATCTGCTTTTGCTTTGCCGAGTCCAAACTTTTAAAGCCTTGCTCAAGCATTAAGGCTTCGATGTAGCTGATCTTAAATTTCACATTTTCACAGCAGGAGGAGCACCCCTGCCTGCAGTTCAAATGGCGCTTAAATTCCGATTGAAGCTCTGCCACCTGTTTGTCCAGGATACCCATAACTTGTTTGTAATAGTCGGAAGTACTGGCCACATTTCAGTCCTGTAAAGCAAGAATGGGAACGGTATCAATTCTGTGTTCTTTACATTATTATCCGGGCATTCTTCTAAAGATCATAGCGGTACTGTGCTTCAAATACGCTAAATGATTTGTTTTTTTTGCTCATTTTAGCCGACAAGCTTGGTTAAGAGCAGAGCTTACTTTACAGTATAAAGAATCCTATGAGAGGGCTTATGCTGATGACTCTTTCTCAACAACGCAATCGATTCATCCTTGTGCTTTGCTGTCTGGGCATTATTGCCTTAGGCTTGGCCTCTCGTCAATATCCCCAGTATTTTCCAACCTTTATGGGTAAGTACCTGGGAGATGGGCTTTGGACTGCCATGGTTTATTTCATCGGGGCCTGCTTCTTTCCGTCTCAATCGTTTTTGCGGATCGCGCTAATCGCTTTGCTAATCTCATTCGGGGTGGAGTTCAGCCAGTTAATACAGCTGCCCTGGCTCAATGCCATTCGACACACAGCCGTGGGACATTTGATTTTAGGGACGACCTTTTCACCCAAGGATTTGTTGGCTTATTGTTTTGGAACAGTAGGGGCCCTGGGAATGGATTTTCTCGTGTTTCCTGCATCCCGAAAGCCATTGAGTCAAATAGTTAACCAATGGGTTAGTGAACGTCGTCGCTAGTCAGTCAATACCGGAAATCCCTCTCCCTTGCTAGGATGAGCTAAAGTAGCTGATAGCGGAGAGGCCTGACATGTCCGACAAAGTATCTGATTTCATCGTTCAACGCTTGAAAGAGTGGGGTGTGGAACGCGTTTTTGGCTACACCGGCGATTCAATCAACCCGGTAATGGGTGCTTTGGATCGGGAGAAAGAGAGTATCCAGTTTATCCAGGTTCGCCATGAAGAAATGGCTGCCATGATGGCCTGCGGACATGCCAAGGTAACAGGGCAGTTGGGTGTTTGCTGTGCCTCTGCCGGTCCTGGCTCTATTCATTTATTGAATGGTTTATACGATGCCAAGCTGGACGGTCAGCCTGTGGTCGCTTTGCTGGGTCAACTGCCTCGCCACGCGATGGGAAGCGATTATCAACAGGAAGTGGATCTGCATAGCCTGTTTAAAGATGTTGCCAGTGCTTACATTCAGGTTGTAAACGATCCTGCGCAAGTTCGACAAGCGGTCGATCAAGCGGTTCGGATTGCTCTTTCCGAACGGACTGTAACGGCCTTGATTCTCCCGCACGATGTCCAAAGTTTACCGGCGGTTAAAAGTTCGCCTCACAAACACGGGCATACGCACACAGGTTTTTCAGTTACGACTCCGATTACGATTCCCCATCAACGGGATCTTCAAAAAGCAGCCAATGTACTGAATTCTGGTAAAAAAGTCGCCATTCTAATGGGTGCAGGGGCGCAAGAAGCCGCTGAAGAAGTTATCCAAATCTCCCAACTACTGGGAGCAGGCATTGCGAAATCCTTGATGGGTCTTTCCATTTTGCCGGAGGATACCGCATTGGTTACCGGTTCCATTGGCTTGTTGGGAACCAAACCTTCTTGGGATTTAATGGCGGAATGCGACACCTTATTCATGATTGGTAGCGACTTTCCGTATGTAGAGTTTTTACCCAAAGAAGGCCAGGCACGCGGTTTTCAAATCGATTTAAGATCACGTAATCTTAGCAAGCGCTATGCCATGGAAGTGAATTTAACAGGTGATTGTAAGTATACGCTTCAAGCGCTGCTTCCTTTATTGCAAGAGCAAACCGATCGCAGTTGGGCGGATAAAATCCGGAAATCTATCGAACAATGGCAACTCGTATTGAAGGAAAGAGCGTTTTCCAAGGTGGAAGGGCTTAATCCGCAACGGGTCTATTATGAGCTATTTCAACGCCTCCCGGAAAACGCCATTGTAGCAACAGATACAGGGACTTCCACCGTGTGGTATGCCCAGTATCATCGCTTTCAAAAAGAAGGTCGTGGTTTACTATCCGGCCGTCTAGCAACCATGGGTGCTGGCATGCCGTATGCTTTGGCTGCAAAATACGCCCATCCGTCCCGGCCCGTTATTGCATTAGTGGGTGATGGCGCTATGCAGATGAACGGCATGAATGAAATGCTGACCCTGGCTCGGGATTGGGAGCAGTGGCCAAACTCGCAGTTTATCATCCTGGTTTTGAATAACCGGGATCTGAACTTTGTGACCTGGGAAATGCGGGCCATGGAAGGTGAACCGATGATCTGTCAGTCTCAGGCGATTCCCGATTTCTCCTATGCCCGTTTTGCTGACTCTTTGGGATTAAAGGGCATTAAGCTGGACAATCCTGATGATGTGGAATCCGTATGGGAGCAAGCTTTAGCGAGCGACCGCCCGGTATTGATTGAGGCCTACACCTCGCCCGATGTGCCACCCTTGCCACCGCACATTTCCATTGAACAGGCCAAGAATTTTTCGATGGCGCTATTGAAACGCGACCCAAGCGCCTTGGAGATTATTATCAACAGCATCCGCCAAGTGAAAGAAACCATCGCTCCAGGCCTTTAAGCAAAGTGATCTTATGGTTACTCAAAATCAAAAACTATATTTTAGGAAAATATTTAAGAAACTTAGATATTTCAAATTAGAAACAATCTTTTGCTCAGAAATGGATAAAAGATACGAAGACTACTACCATTCCATTTTTATAATGTATATTTCTCGAATAGTTTCGACTTGTGAAGCCGCTTTTATTCTGTTGGAAAAAGAGTTGTTTGCTGAGTCTAGAATGCTATTAAGAGTTGCATTTGAGGCATCATTAACTCTTCATTATTTATTAAAAAATAAACAATTTTTGGATAAATACAAAGAGCATTCTATAGTCCAGAAATATATAGAATTACTTGATATTAAAGATAGAAATATTTGTAAACCAGACCTAGTGGATGAATTTAAGGCGGATCTTAGAAAAACAAAAAGAAAACTTTTGACAATGACTTACTATAAGTTTGAAAAAGATAAGATCACAAATAAAAAATACTTAATTCATAAAATTGGAACAACACCTGTAAAAATAAGAGAAATTATTACTTTCATAGAAGAAGATGATTCTGATTACTTTAAGTTTGTTTTTTGGAATGAAGATATTAAAAATTTAGAATTGATATTGCATAGTTTGGGTTCTAAAGAAATACATTCATACTTTGAAAATGTAATTAATCTCTCATTTGAGGCAAACAATGAACTATTTTATGTTTGGGGTTTAATGCATTCTGCTCTAGCAGGGCTTGAGGAAATTAATTTCCCAATATCTCACTCTCACTCATATGGAATTGATATTTCGGAGATTAGGAAGCTATGGGCAAAAATAAAAATTGCCTTTGTTCCATTTCGATAAATGCTTTGACTAGTTGGCTTTTGCTTGAAACCTTAAACGGACGTAATCGGCTGTCCAATGGCCGTCTTCAGTGCAGAGGCAGGATTTTAAAAGTCGAACGGTATTGGCGAGAACTCGAGAACGAGTGCTGCCATCCAGGCCGTCAAAAAAGGGGTTGGCAAAAGTCTTTAGCCATCCTTCTATATCGGTTGGAAGTGGTGTGGGTCTCGGGATCAATGCCAAAGAAATGACCTCGAATCCATTGCTCTCTAACAGCTCACGAAAGGCTTTCTCCGAAGGGAACACCCATGGGTTCCGCTCCTCTCCATCAATACCCTCTTTTTCCAAAGAGGCAATTAATGCGGTTTGAATAGCGGCAATATTGCCATGGCCGCCCAACTCTCCGACAAAACGCCCGCCAGTTTTCAATACACTGCGAGCCCCTTTAAGCACAGCCTTCTGGTCTTTCATCCAATGTATGGCGGCATTGCTGAATATGGCATCGAAGCGTTCATACATTTCCAGCTTTTGAGCATCCATGTTGTAAACGTGTAATCCTTTTGAGGTCGCCGCTTTTAAGAGCTCAGGTGCGCTATCAACCCCTATTACCTGTGCGCATCGCTTTGCGATTTCTTCGGTTAAAGTGCCGTTTCCACAGCCAATATCCAAAATCGTTTCATGAGGTTGCGGGTCAAGTAAGTCCAACACTGCTAAACCATACTGAGGAACAAAGCCGGCATGCGTTTTATAGTCTGTCGCGGACCAGTTTTGCTGAAATTGCGCGCGTTCCATAGCCTCTCCTTACTCTACCTAATGGCATCATATACCTTACAGTCTAATCGTCCATAGTCCGCTAGCGAGTACACTTTAGCGGTTAAAAATTGTTCAATGGCTTCAGATAACTTTTGATTGTTACCAGAGGATTTCACGATGACAACTGAAATCAAAAAGTTTAAAAAAGGCATGCATGTCAGCTGGAAATGGGGTGCTCATACTGCCTATGGGGAAGTCACGGAAATCTATACGGAAAAGGTTTCCCGCCGAATCAAAGGCAAAACAATTACCCGGAACGCTTCCCCTGAAAAACCCGCCTATCTGCTAGTGCAGGAAAACGGCCAGGAGGTATTGAAGTCCGAGACGGAGCTGCATCACCTTACTTAGAGGCATCATTCAGGATCGCGAGATCGTCTTTTAAGGAAAGTTTCCCTTCGATATCCGGTTTGAGCTGCTGAATCCCTTTAAGAGATCAAGGATGGCATCGGGCGCTTTCGGATGTCCACCCTGCGCTCCAAAAGGTCCGTAAATCACAAAGGCTATATCAATCCGATTGTTCAAGGGGATTTTATAGTGGATGCTTTGTTGTCCGGCCTCGTCATGGTATTTGGCAACGGCAAACACATACGGGCCATGTTTTTCCTGCCAGCTTTCCACATGCCAAAATGCATTGAACACGGCATTGGGTGCCAGATCTTTATTAAGGTTATAGAGCTCGGGATCATGGGGGTACACCGACACAAACATATCACTCAACAGGAGTGAGGGTTGCTTGAGCAAATCAGCCCAGTTATCCAGCGTGGGAAGCCAGGTGACGCAAAATAAAGCATTCTCTACCGGGCCTTGCGCAATCGGAAAATGGGTGTCCGTATTATCCGCCCGGAAAAGCCATTTCGGATAAAGTCGTTCCACGTGATAAGACAGATAAGGCGGAATCCGCATCAGCAAACCAAGAGCCCGATTATAATAATGGCCATTGTGATACCACCAGTAAGGCTTTGTGGAATTGACTGTTTCCGTTTTACCGTTATAAGTGACTTCAAGTACCTGTAATTTGCGGATATGAGCCGGAAGGATGGTATGTTCCATGCGCAGATAGGCGGCGCTGATCCACTTGCCATCACTCGGGTCGATTTCCTTCCAGCCGTGATCATAAATTTCAGCCCACGCATGCGATCCAATTTCGGTGCTACCAACTCGGTAGCCCGTTACTTCCTGGGCGGGAATATTCAGGGCGCGAGCCAAGGCGACGAATAGGGCGCTGTGTTCGCTGCAATCGCCGATACGGCTTTTTAGGGTTTCCCGTGCATCCCCATTGAGGACGGCATAGGTCCACCGAATATTTTCTTTCACCCATTTGGCCAGTAATAAAGCCTGCTTCGAGGGGTTCTTCTCCTGCTGAACAATGTGATGTGCCATGTCGATAATGGCTGGATCGTTGCTTTGGTGAAAGCGAGTGCTTTTTAACGCGTCGGAAATTTCGTCTGCATAAAAAGCTCTTGGTTTTTCGGAACTGTCAGGATTGTTTGCCTTTAGTGTGACGATGATTTCTGTTGGCTCATTGGGAAGAGAGTCTACTTTTTGACGGGTATTTTCAGTAAAAAGGGCTTTCTCTTCACTGTGTTTAAGGCTGAATTTTAACTTGAGCTGCTGTAGGTGATCTGTGTCCAGGAGCCAGAAATTTAAAGGTGCTGTATTGTCGTTCGTGTCGGCTAAGGGTTTAGACCGTTCAGCCTCCATGGCGTGTTTGGAGCAAGGCATCAGTACCGTGCTGCCGTAGGATATTTTGCTACTCAGCTTTCTTTTGCTGTCGAGCCAGACTTCAGAGCTTCGTTTTCCATTTTTGCTGACTGCAAAATGGATATCCCACGGGGCCAGAGGCGTCCACTTTTTGCGCTCCAGAATTTCCAAATCGAAATTGCTGAGGGCGACGCTTTCGTTGGAAAAGTAGTTAAAGTGCATTTTCTGTTTTACAGGAAGGCTCATCCACTTTTGGCTAAACGCATAGGTCGCATTTTCAAGGTAGGGATATTTCAAGCGGGGCAGCGTGTACGTTTTTTCAGTAGCTTGAGTTTGTCCCTTTTCCCAGGAAAAGGTGTGGGCCTGAATCCCATCGTGATGCAGCGTTACCAAGACTTGGAACTTCTTTTTATCTTCAATTTCCTGCTCAACGGATGTTACATAGGTGCCATCCGGTTTAAATATTTCGTAGGTTTGCACCCACGTTTCAGCACCCCCATCCTCGGTGATTATTTTCACCCGCAAGTCGCTGGAAAAGGCGAGGTAATCCTGTCCCTGATATCGGAAAGCCCAACCTTTCTCGGCGACTGTGTAAGTGTAGCCATCGACGGGAGGCGTGACGTGATAGTATGCTTCGTTATTGGCTTTTTCTGCCTTTAGTGCGGCATCGAACATCGCCATTTCTGATTTGGAAAACGACCACTCGACCTTTAAATCTTGGGCATGATGAGCACTTACATGATTTGCTTTAAAAGGTGTATTGGTGTGATTAAGTGTTGCAAGGAATCCGGTAATCCCGATTAAAACCAAGCCAATACCCATAATCATGCGACTGGGCTTAATCGTTTTCAAATTGCCTGATGAGGTGTTGAGCATCAATGAACACTTAAGGTTTGCCTATCACCTCCTTAGTATTCAGGCTAGACCCTTAAAGCACGTCCTTTAGGTATTGGAAGTCCTTTTGTCAATCGTCTGATTCATTCCACCAAATGACATATTTTTTATCTAACTTTTTAACTCAACAGTTTATGAGTATTCTCTTGGTAATCGTTTTTGAGAATGCTAATATGGGCCAGGTTAGTGTCTGTTTAACACATTTGATAGCTGGGTCCGTATTTTTTCAACTTGAATAGGAAGTTAACTATGCATTCATTGGGTGGTTCACCGTTTAACAGTGCTTTATCTGCAGCACATTTTGGGGCTAGACCAAGGAAAAACTCAACTCCTCCTCCTTATCCTCGAACCCTGCAGCAAAAGAAAAGTAGCGAGTTGCGCGATGAATACACAGCCGCAATAGGAAGTGAAAGATATTCTGATGCTCAAAAGATAGGAAAAGAATTCCATGATCGAGCCTCAAAGGCTAGTAGGCTTGAAAGAGAACATAAGGATAGTTTTGTTTTTAAACATATCCTGTCGCGGCCTAATACGTAATAAAGAAGCGGCCATAAATTGAAAAAAGGTGGCCTTACAATAAGGCCACCTTTTTCAGTGTGTTGTGTTTTACCCGACAGCCAGCATATCCCTGAGCGTATCCAAGGATAAATTATGGCTGACAACCATACGGCGTCGAGGAATGGCCTGATCCGTCTCCCGTGGATTCATACCCGGGCCTGGTAATACTGACTTAATCATATTGAGAATA